>JGI25153J46596_10000272_pt1 | contig 40790 bp, 40 predicted proteins | sample AraplaMF_Col_mMF_FD_46596 | JGI IMG/M metagenome (IMG submission 46596)
ATCCAGGCAGCATTCACGCTGCCCTTCATCCGACAAGTCGCAGCCACTGAAGGCAGCCCCCTCATCGGGGGCGGCCGGTGACCTCGCTCCCTGGGACGGGGTTACAAGACCCGCCTGCAGGCGCCACACCCTGCTCTGCCAACTAAGTGTCCCTAGACGACACCCTCAACTGAGCAAGGCATGACCGGTGTAGCGGGTCTGAAAGAGAAGAAAAGATTATTGCGATTTCGAGTGTTGACAGCGTGTGGACAGAGCAATTGCCCCCGCGGGATCAACATACGCGGTGTCACCCCCGCGCGTAGCCGTCCGAGAACGGGGTCGCTTGGCTCGCCTATGACGCGGGGGTCCATGACCCTGCTTCGACAGCGGAAGCCTTACGTAAGACCGGTATTGGCCGCACTCGCTCATGGATCACCGGGCCTCCGCCTCGCCGAAGGGGCTCCGGCCCCGCAGGCGGGTCACGCTGCCATAGCGCGTGAACGCGCCATGGCAGCGGCCCGGTGATGACGCCGGAGCATGTTGCGGCGGCCCGTTTCGGAGAGGACCGGATCACCGTTCCGCAATCAAGCGTACCGCGCCGGCGCCATACCGAACACTGCGTCGGCCGTTTGTGAAGGCGTTCACTTTGCAATCGACGTGATGCGCGTATCATCCGTTGCGCGGCGTCATCCGTGAGCGGATGCCCGTGATATTTTTTTAAAATTTGAACGGAGGAGGCCCCGCATGCTTTGGGTTGCGCTCGGCATTGCCACCTTGGTCACGGTCGCGGTTGTCGGATATCTGATCGGATTGGCGGTCTCGTCGCCGGGCGAAGTCTCGCCTGCCACCCCCAGCGATCCGAAGAACTGCGACGAGTTCTGCAGCATCTTTCAGGCCGCCCGCGGCAAGGTCTGCATGGCGCAGAGCAATCTCGCGGCCGCGGCGGCATTCTTCGCCACCTGTCAGGCTGCCGCGAACAGCGCCGCGGCGGTGGCCGCAGCTCTCGCCGCGATCTCGATTGCGGCCGCAATCGCCGCCGCCTCGACCGCCTGGATACCCATTGTCGGCGCCAGCGCGGCGGTGTGGGCGGCGACCGCGGCTGCGGCGGCCGCGACTGCAGCAGGCGTGGCGGCGACCGCCTACGCGCTGATGGCCGGCGCCGGCGTCGCCATGACGCAAAAGCAGAACGATCTCAACAATGCGCAGAATGCGCAGTCGATGGCGGCGATGGATGTGATGTCCCACTGCTCGGCAGAGCAAGCCGCCGCATGCTTTGCCATGCCGGGGCCGTGCTAGGCTGCAGAAGCCGAAGCGGCCGACCGCCCTTTGAAGCAGCCCGGCCGCTTCGGCTTCGCGTCGAATGACGCGGCCTGCACGAGCCGCGCAGGCGCTATCGGATCAACCCGAGGGACGAGAGCGCGTCGTTGCAGATTTGCGTCGGGTCGCGTGCGCCGCTTCTCGCGAGCGCAATGATGCGGCTGGCGATGACCTCTTGCACGATGAGAGGTTGGCCGCGGTCGTGAAGTTCCTTGCGTGCCAGGTCATAGGCATCGCCCATGACCTTGGTCAGCTCCGGTTCGAACGACTGTCCGTTGAGAAACGGAATGATGTTCGACACAATGAATCCCCCAGCCCACCAAGCGCAGCGTGCGCCTTACTTCAGCGCGAGTCCAGGGACGGAACCTGCGCCGTGACCCGTTTTGGGCTAAGCTCTCTCCCGGGAGAGCGGGTCATGTCGAAAGGCTCGAAGCGACTCCGGGACAAGGCGGCCGACGAACTTCGGTCGGGTCGGCAATCGCGCTCAACAGTCGGTCGGGGCGAGCACAAAAAGCGCGCCGCATCCTACAAGGAGCTGGCGTCCAACGAAGAATGGCTTTCCGGCGAGCCGCCGCGGTCGCGAAAGCGGAGCCCCAAAAAGAACTGAGACCCGCTCGGCACCATGAACGAAAAAGCCCGGCGCGCTTGGCCTCCGGGCTCTTCGCTCCCGGTTGGGCCTAAGCGCGGTGTTGCCAGGCACTAGGTAGTTCCGGGAATACCTGGAATAACGGGCGCCGGAAGATCGCGTTCCTTCCGGACTTCGCTGATCGTCTCCCTCAACTCCGCGATGACCTCCTTCTCGGGCGGAATGTCATGGTCCAGGTGCATCAGCAGGCGGTCGGTCAGGACGAGCAGGCGTTCGAGGCTATCCATGCAGTCAGAACGTTTTGGATTCGCGCGAGTTTCCACCGGAACTCGTCTCAAATCAGGCCGTTGGAACGGTATGTACATCGATGAAAATGGCGAAGCCGATATCGACGGCATCTTCGATGCCTTGATGAATGCCGACATCATCGAAGGCCCCGATGAGCTTTACGCACTGGTCGAAGAGCTTTGGCCGGACCTGCTTCACAAGGTGAAGCCGCCCCGATGGCGGATGCACTGATGCGCGATGCAATCAACAAGTGCTGAATGGTCGCGCAAGCGTGGCCGGCTTTCAGAGAAGTGTCTTTGCGGCGAGGTCGTCACACGCCACCGAGCGTCAGGGATTTTCGGGAAATGCCTGCGCCGCCCTCGTGATCGCTTCGCCATTCGCCTCGTTCTTGACCTGCTCGTGCGCGGCTTCAAGTTCATCGTCGGTCGCATCTTCGATTGCCGCGAAACGGTTGTCGGCCTTGTCCATTGCGACGATCAGCTCGGCCAACTTGACCTGGAGGGCGAGCGTGTCCCGGTTCTGGGTGTTCTGAATCAGAAACACCATCAGGAACGTGACGATGGTGGTGCCGGTGTTGATGACAAGCTGCCATGTGTCGCTGTACCCGAACAATGGTCCGGTGACGGCCCAGACGACCACTGTGCCGAGTGCGAGCAGGAAGGCTATCGGCCGGCCGGTCCATGCCGACGTCGCGTTCGCCATCTTCGAGAACCACGCAGGCGCCGCGCCGCGTTGGGTGGTCCGGCTTCCGATCGGTTGTCCTGCACGCATGCAACGCGACGCCCCGTACGGGGCTCTCCTGGTCTACGAGCCGCTATGGTTTTCCTCGCCGATGACGAGCACACCGAATTCACGCACAGCACCGACCTAATCGCCGACTCGCTGAGCGCGTTCCGGGCGGCGCAATTTTTCCGACGCGATCGGCCCGCGCGGCGTGCGTTTGAATGTTACGCCAAGAGAATGCGCGCGCTTTTTGATGCTGCTCTCAGAGCGCCTCAGTCGAAGGGCAACGGCACGAAGATGCATTCCCTTCTCGGCGAGTTGTCGGAGCGCGGATTCTTCCTCAGGCTTCCAATAGTTGTTTCTTTTCAGCATGGCGGTTTGCGAACGCAATCGCCCCGGCATTGTTCCGGCCGCCGTCGGGCGAGCGGATCGGTCCGCTGCTATAAAGGTGGACTTCATCCAAAGACCGGCGCAAGCTGGGCCATCACCGGCAGCGGCCTCAAGCCTGCAGGCGCCGGTGGCTGAGAGATCATTGCGCTCCCGCCTGTCGAAGGGAACGCCCATGCAGCACCGATCCTGGGAAACCCTGGTTTCGTTCGAGCGCGAAGCCGCTCAATTGACCAGGACGCTGGTTCAGGCCCGCTTGCCGATGCAAGGGCTTCGCTCCCGGACAGCCGGGATCATCGCGGAGTCGCACACCCTCGTGCGCCAGGTGGATGAACTCATCGCCGGCGATCCGCGTGCAAACAGTCAAAGCGGAAGCAGGCCAGCTGAACCGCCGACCCTCGTCGGGGAGCGGCAGCCGCTCCGTCGCGTTGCCGGCAACTCTGTCAGGTATAGAACTTATAGGTTTGACAGGTACCAATTAAAAATGAGCGTTGTTGTGCGGAACCAATGTTCGGTCGGGAAGTTCCGGCGGGATACCCAAATTCACACATCCCGCTTGAGGAACACGGGAGGCTCCCATGCCTGATCAGAATCTCCTGTTACGTGATCTGCCGTCTTCGGTGCTGGATAAGTTGAGGCCGCGCCTCCGCGCCCAAAACTTCTCACCCGGTCAGGTGCTGTTCGCGGCCGGCGACAAGATCGCCAACATCTACTTCCCGCGCGCCGGCGCGGTGTCACTGGTCTGCGAGCTCACCGGCGGCCAGATGATCGAGACCGCGATGATCGGTCATGAGAGCGTGATCGGCGGGGGCGCGGCGCTCGACGACCGGGAGGCCGTGTACAAGGCGATCGTGCAGATCGGCGGCACCGGCTTTGCGCTCGATGTCGACACGGCGCGACACGTGGCGCGCGACAGCGAGGACTTCCGCCGGGCGATCATCCGCCACGAGCAGCTCATCCTCGCCCAGGCGCAGCAATCCGCCGCCTGCAACGCCAGCCACACCCTGAACGAGCGGCTGGCGCGCTGGCTGCTGCACACCCGCGACGTCTTGGGCGCCGACAGCTTCCTGCTGACGCAGGAGTTCATGGCCGAGATGCTCGGCGTGCGCCGGACCAGCGTTTCGATCGTGGCGCACACGCTGCAAGAGGCCGGCCTGATCAACTATCGCCGCGGACACATCAAGATCGAGAAGCCCGAGGCGCTGCAGCACGCCGCCTGCGAATGCTATGGCACCGTCAGGATGCGGTATGAGGCGCTCCGGAAGCCGCCGTCCCGGCCCGCTTCCGGAGGCACCGATCTCGCGACCGCGGTCCGCGTCATGGGCTGACTGCATGGGCTGACTGCTGGGCTGATCGCCGACGCTTTCGGGAATCCGGCCGAGAACGCCATCAGCCCGCTGTCGTTCAATGCCGCCGCGCTTGATGCGGCGTTTCGATCAATGTCTGAGATGCGACCGCAGGCCGCCGACGGGACCGTCGTCCTCTTCGAAGGGAATCTCGAACAGCGGCATGAGGTAGTCGTCGCAGACTTGGATGTGCCAGCTTCGGGTGTCGGCCTCGCGGTGCCTTGCGAGCTGCCGCGCCACCGACATCGCGTGCCGCCGGGCTGCCGCCGTATCGATCAGCTCCTGGCCCTCGATATCGGGGATGATTTGCCTGTCGGTCTTGAGCCTGAAGTAAAAAAGCTGCACGGCGCTGCCCCACAATTTGGTCCGCCTTTCGCGATGCCCAGCAAGTCTCTCTTGGAAACGGGGCCCAGCAGCGGTCGTTCCCTTGTGTTCTGCGACCAAAGCGCGAGGCGATGTTCGTCCGTATGACCGTCCAGCAACGCGTCCCAACGCGGCGCCGCTGAGCCAGAGCGGCGCTTGCCACGCCGGCAATTCAGACCGCGCCAACGTGGCGTCGAGAAACGGCCACCCGCTGATCTAACTTCTTTGCCGGTCGACGCGGCGATGGACCTCGTCGTGGTAGGTGTTGAGCTGATCGGCGAACTGATAGCTGATCGCGAGCTTGATCCAGCGCTGCTCCATCTCGGCATATTCCTGCTGCCGCGCCGCGTCGGTTTCCCGCGCACCCATGCGCCGGGCTTCCTCGGCGCGCTGATAGCAATACGCCACGTCTTCCTGCGTCTTCTGCAACATGACGACCCCACCGTTATTCTTTTTGTTCCGTCCCGATCAAATGTCTCAAACTATGACGGAGCCGTCTGTCCGTTGCAGGACTCAATAAGCAAAAACAATCATGCTGCGGTTGCGGGCTGCTGCCTTGCAGTCCGGCGGGGTGCTTGCGATCGCAACCGACAAGGCCGCAATGAAAAATCTCTGCTGCGGCGCTCAGAGATGGGCGCGCCGCAGCAGAGATTCAAACTCCGTTCGGTCGGGTGCCGCTTCGCATCAGCAGGCTGATCGCTGCGAATGGGGACGATCCCGCTCAGCGTCAGTGCGAGGCGCCGGAGCTTTTCTGGCGGGTGCCAAGGCCCCGGGCATGCTCGTCAAATTGCTTGCTCTGCTCGTGCCCGTGGGTCGCCTTGTTGCGCGGCAACAGGCTCAGCCAGCCGGTTGCGACCCGGAGCCAGGACGCCCTGTCCTCCTGCATGGAAGAGTTTTCGGCCATCTGCTGGGCATATTCGGCGTTGCGCCGGTATTCGTCCTGCTTGTCCATGGAGTCACCTGTCCATCCCCTCTGTACGGTCCAACACAGTCGGCTGCCGCACGTTCCGCCGGAGTGTCGAATGACAGTGTCCGCCCTCGCGGGACACGGTAGGGTCGATCCCAATGGAACCATAGCCAGACATCTGGGTTGAGATGTCCGGGGGCGGTTTTTCTGGAGGCCCGGAGAGTTGATGCCAGCCGCCGCTGCGACCCAAAACAGCGCGATCGCGCGGGGGTGGAGATGACCGTCGAGAACCTGATCCTGTCCCGGCCCGCACCCGCCCTGCCCTTGCCCGGCGAAACTTTCGACCATCAGCCTCGAGAGACCAGCAGGCTTGCCGCGACCTATGAGGCTGCCGGCGTCGGCATCGTGGAGATCGATGCCGAGGGCCGGCTGTTGCGCGTCAACAAGCAGGTCTGCCTCCTGCTCGGCCGCACCGAACAGGAGCTCCTCGGCCAGAACCTGTTCGATCTCAGCCATCCGGACGATGCGATCACCGACCAGGCCCAGTACCGCCGCCAGGTGGCGGGCGACATCGACGGCTATACGCTGGAAAAGCGGTTCCCCCATCCGGACGGCCGGATGCTGTGGGCGAGCATCACCTCGCGCAGCGTAACGGACGCCGACGGCCGCTTTCTCTACGCGGTTCGGGTCCAGCAGGACATCACGGCGCGCAAGCAGGGCGAGATGCGGCTGACCCGCTATGCCCAGCAGCAGGCCGCGCTCCATAATCTGACGGCCGACCTGCAGCAGGCGGCATCGCTCGACGAGGTCTACCGGGCCGCGATGGATGCGGCGGCGCGGGCGATGGGCTGCTCCCGGGCGTCGGTGCTGCTGTTCGATCCTGCGCGGGTGATGCGGTTCGTTGCCTGGCGCAACCTGTCCGAGGGCTACCGCAACGCGGTCGACGGCCACTCGCCGTGGTCGACCGATACGCGCAATCCGCAGCCGGTCTGCATCGACGACGTCGGCCGGTCCGACCTGCCGGAGCATCTGAAAAAGGTGGTGCTCGACGAGGGCATCAAGGCGCTGGCCTTCGTGCCGCTGCAGGACAGCAGCCGGCTCCTCGGCAAGTTCATGCTCTACTACGACGGGCCGCACTCGTTCACCCGCGACGAGATCGACATGGCGCGCACCATCGCCTGGCATGTCGGCTTCAGCGTCGAGCGCATGAATGCGCAGCGTGCGGCCCAGCATCTCGCGGCGATCGTCGAGTCTTCCGAGGACGCGATCGTCAGCAAGGATCTGAACGGCGTCATCACCACCTGGAATCGCGGCGCTGAGCGGCTGTTCGGCTATTCGCCCGAGGAAGCCATCGGCAAGCCGGTGACGATCCTCATTCCGAACGACCGACTCGACGAGGAGCCGGGCATCCTGCAGCGCATCCGCCGCGGCGAGCGCGTCGAGCATTTCGAGACGCTCCGCCGCCGCAAGGACGGCGGCCTGCTCGACATCTCGCTGACCATCTCGCCGATCCGCGATGCCGAGGGCAAAATCGTCGGCGCCTCCAAGATCGCCCGTGACATCACCGAGCAGAAGCTCGCGCAGCTCAAGCTGCGCGAAAACGAGCGGCGGCTGCAGGACCTGCTCGCCGCGATTCCGGTGGCGATCTACACGACCGACGCCGAAGGCCGCATCACTTATTTCAACGAGCCGGCGGTCGAACTCGCCGGGCGGCGCCCGGAGCTCGGCACCGACCGGTGGTGCGTGACCTGGAAGCTGTACTGGCCGGACGGCACGCCGCTGCCGCACGATCAGTGCCCGATGGCTGTTGCGCTCAGGGAAGGCCGCGCCGTCCGCAACGTGGAGGCGTTGGCCGAGCGGCCTGACGGCACGCGGGTGCCGTTCATTCCGTATCCAACGCCGCTGCGCGACGCCGACGGCCGGATTGTCGGCGCCATCAACATTCTGGTCGATGTCAGCCAGCGCAAGGAGGCCGAAGCGCAGCAGCGCGTGCTGCTCTACGAGCTCAATCACCGCGTCAAGAACAACATGCAGATGCTGCAGTCGCTGCTCTCGGCCTCGGCGCGGCGCACCACTTCGACCGAGGCGCACGACGTGCTGCAGGAGGCCTCGGGCCGCATCTCCGCGATGGCGGCGGCGCAGCGCGTGCTCTATCAGACCACGACTGCGACGCGCTTCAACGCGCCGGACTTCTTTGCGGCGGTGTGCGAGACCGCACGCCACGCCTTCCCGCCGGGGGTGCACGTCGCCTGCGACGCCGCGCCGATCGAGCTCGGCAACGACACCGCCATGCCGCTCGCGCTGATCCTCAACGAGCTCCTCACCAACGCGGTCAAGCACGGCCTGCAAGGCAGCGACCGCGGCACCATCCAGGTGAAGTTCGAGGCCCACGGCGACACCTGCGTGCTCGACGTCGAGGACGGCGGCCCAGGTTTCGACTTCGAGCAGGCCCGGAGCCGCTCGTCGGGTCTCGCGCTGGTCCAGGGCCTGGTCCGCCAGCTCGGCGGCACGTTCAGGGCCAGCCGCACGCCCACCGCACGGGCCGGCATCGAATTCACGAGGGGCCACGGCGCGTGACCAGCAAAACCGCGACCCTGCCCCGCTCGCGGGAGGCCACACGCTCGGCCGCGCCGGCCGGACAACCGAAGCTCGCCTTCGCGCGCGACGACGCGGCCGGCCGCGCCAAGGAGCCGGCGAGCCGTCAGCGGATCCTGATCGTCGAGGACGATTACCTGGTGGCGGCCGACGTCGAGGCGGCGCTGCTCGATGCGGGCTTCGAGGTGGTCGGGATCGCCGAGACGGCGGAGAGCGCCCTCACCTACGTGATGACCGAGAGGCCGTCGCTGGTCCTGATGGATATCCGTCTCGCAGGCTCCCGCGACGGCATCGACACAGCGATCGATATCTATCGCGACCACGGCATCCGCAGCCTGTTCGCCAGCGCCCATTCGGACAAGGTGGCTCGCACCCGCGCCGAAGCCGCCAAGCCGCTCGGCTGGCTGCAGAAGCCCTATACGATGGCGCGGCTGGTCGAGGCGGTGAACCATGCGCTGTCCGATCTGGCGGACGAAGATTAGCGCTGTCGTGGCGGACGGAGTGTCCCTACTACTGATTCCCGCCCACGGTCGCTGACATTCACGAATCAGCAGTAGCGTCGAATTTCTGACGCGACGCTCCTTCGCCGAAAGCCGCCGACGTTCGCTGAAACCCACATTTGGAACGTGGGTAGCCTTGTGGGTAGAACGGGGACCACAATGGCACGCGCCTTCGGCAAATTGACTGTCCTAAAGATCGACCGGCTGTCACAAGCGGGCATGTATGGCGACGGCGGCGGTCTGTATCTCCAGGTGACCGGCGCAGTGGCCAAAAGCTGGATTTTCCGTTATTCGCGCGCCGGGCGCAGCCGCGAGATGGGCCTGGGTTCGCTGGCCAAGGTGTCGTTGGCCGAGGCCCGCAACATGGCCGAGGATGCCCGCAAGCTGTTGGGCAAAGGGCACGATCCCGTCGAGGAACGCAACGCAGAGCGCGATCGCGCGGCGCTGGAAGCCGCCAAGGCGATTTCGTTCTCGGAAGCGGCGGAACGCTACATCGCCGCTCACGGCGGCAAATGGCGCAACGACAAGCATATCGGACAGTGGCGCGCGACCATCGCCGCCTATGCCGAACCCGTGTTCGGCAAGCTACCAGTGCAGGCCGTGGATACCGGCCTTGTCTTGAACGCGCTAGAGCCGATCTGGAACACCAAACGCGAAACGGCAAGCCGGCTGCGCGGCCGAATCGAAAACGTGCTGGACTGGGCGAAGGCGCGCGGACTGCGGCAAGGCGAGAACCCCGCCCGGTGGAAGGGCCACCTAAAGCACCTGCTGCCGACCCGCATGGCGATTGCGACCAAGCACCATGCGGCGATGGCCTATGCCGACGTTCCCGCGTTCATGAATGCGCTGCGGACGCAGGAAGGCATTTCCCCCCGCGCGCTGGAATTCACGATCCTCACAGCGGCCCGCACGGGAGAAACAATTGGTTCGCGGTGGTCAGAAATCAATTTTCTCGACAAGGTTTGGACGATCCCGGCGGCCCGCATGAAGGCCGGTGCCGAACACCGGGTGCCCCTTTGCGACCGTGCCGTCGCGATCCTAAGCGAAATGGACGCGGCGCGCGTCTCGGATTTCGTTTTTCCCGGCTGGAAGCACGGCAAGCCGCTGAGCAACATGGCAATGGCGAAGGTGCTGGAGCGCATGGAGCGCAACGACGTAACGGTTCACGGCTTCCGCTCCAGCTTCCGCGACTGGGCTGCCGAACAGACTGCTCATGCAAACGAAGTGGTCGAAAAGGCGCTGGCGCATACGATCCGGAACGAAGTGGAAGCCGCCTATCGGCGCGGCGATTTGCTGGACAAGCGGCGGCTGCTATTAGGGAGTTGGGAAGCTCATTGCAGTCATTCGCAAGTCACCGGCGCTCAAATTATTGCGTTGAGAGCAGGCACTTGAGGCACTGTTTTGTGCTACTGCCGCATCAATGTCGCGACAAATATTAGCGCTAGAAGGAACACAGCGAACCACGCGGTTCGCCTCAATGATCGCAACAACTGGAGTGTCCGTGGATCGACAGGCGCTCGTGGAGTGGCTTCTAAAGCCACTAGCGTCGCTTGAACATCCGCACTGCTTTCTGCAAAGCCTTGCGCTCCTGGTTTGGTAAATTCAATTGTATGATTGATATGGAGTTCAACGGTTCCTATTTCGCCAAGGCGCGGTGGATCGAATTGAATCCCCCCCGGAAGGTTGACTTTCTGCTCGCTACCGATGGTCAGAACTTTGACATTGCGCGTCGAAATGGACGGACTCCACGCCGAATAGAAGCCGGCAACTGATCCGACGATAAGGGTCATATCGGTCACCAATCCGTGCGCGATCTGCGCGGCATAGCGAGCGAACGTCTCCGGCGTTACGTACATATAGAACTGAACGCAATCGGCTGTGGTCTCGCGTCTGAAGTCGATTTCGGACGTATAGGACACACTGCCCCACGCACTGCAGCCCTCAACCTCATTTTCTGCGATTGGATGTATTTCTAGATCGAAGCAGTCGATAACCCGGTCCGTGCCGAACATTGAGAATTTTGTCTGACGCTCAAAAATTGCGTCGTCTCTTGGACTGCCGGGGCGCAGTGCTGCCCGAATAACTTGGCCCTGGACACCCTTGGGCGCCGCTTGATCGTCCTTCGACTTAAAATTGATGCTGTCGAGCAATGAGCAAGACGTTGCAGTAAAGCGCAACGTCCACGGCCATGGTATTTGGTCTTCGCCGATCTGCCCCTTGGCGTCGACTTCGTTTATCGCCCACTTATACAAGCTCTGGGCTGGCTTGGTCTCAAGCCGCAAATTCCGCGTCAAGTGATAATCCAAAACCCGCCCCCGGCGTTTGAATTACCCTGCCACCGCTGGAAATGGCAGGCAACTTATTCGTTCTGCATTGCACCGCAAAAATCCCCGAACGAAATTGAGTAAACGCCACTGACTTAGCTCCCACGCGAACCGTGTTTTACTGCTCGCATGAAGTGGGACTTTTGGTTCGATCAGAGCAAGTGGCCGCGAGACCCGGACGGCTTTCTATTCCTGGGGCGAACGGTGCACGAAATCGGCCGTCATTTGTTTCCCGGCGAGTGGACCGAACGCGAGACCATCGCCAAGGTAGAACGGCCACTACCCGACGAGCTGCCGCGTGGCTTTTCGGATCAACTGCGCGGCTACAACGTACTACGCGAGCACCGAAGAGACATTAAGCTAGACTCAATCCCGCGAGCCGGCCCTACTTTCATCCCGCGCGTGCCCATCACTGCCGAACAATGGAAGATCGCAAGCGCGATCAGCAAAAAGCTTTGGAGTGAAAACGCGCCACTGGTTGCCAGATTTATGGAGGTCCAACGTGCGATTGTTGCGGCCACCGCCGCTGGCAAGCTCGCGTGTGCATATCGGGCCATAGCTGGTGGTGCACTGCGAGAGATTCCACCAGTGTGGTGGAACACCGAGCGCAACTACAACCGCTTCGAGCGCTGCCAGATAAATCCAACTGATCCATTTTCCATCGCGTTTGCCGGTGATGCCTTTTGTTGGATTTTCGTCCAACGCGAGAGCCTGGATCGCTTCATGGCCAAGCCTGTGCCGCCACCACCAACGGCGAACGGTGTGCACCTCTCCCCGTATTTGCAACTGATGCTAGCGGTCGCGCGCGACCTCGACATTCGGCCCGGCAACCAGCCCAAAAAGGTCGCCGTAGTCGCGGCTCTGCTCGCTAAGTGGCCAGCTTCCATCCCGACCTCTTCCAAGCTTGCCGAAGCGATGGCGACGGCGCTTCGAGAACCAGACAGCCAACTGGGGAAGGCGAAAAAAAGCCCAGACAAAGCGCCGAAGGGCGGCCCCCATCTCGCCAAATAAATTCAATGGCTTGGCGACGGGTGCCCCCCTTCGTCGGACTTTTTCGACCCGCCCACTCGCATCCCATTCCCGCATCGACTGCTTGGGCGAGCAGCGTCATGGACAGTGGCACGACCGCGATGGCGCGGGCGTGTTCGCCGAAGCACCGGCGCATGGACATTCTGATGACAACCCAACTCGCCTACACAATCGCCGAAGCCTGCGCGGCAGCGCGGGTCGGTAGAACCATTCTGTACGAACTGATCCGTGACGGACAGTTGCCGGCGCGCAAGTGCGGCCGGCGCACAGTCGTCCTGGCGGACGACCTCAAGCGCTGGATCGAAGGTCTGCCCGCGGTCGAACCAAAAACCAACAAATGAGAACCCCGGCGCGGTGGTCAGACCGCCGCCGGGGCAAGCTTCATTCCGCCAGCAACACAGATGAACGAACATGCGAGTATCAAAACGCGCGCTTAAGCGCCAGAGCTTCGATGACTTGCCACTCTTTCGATGGGCGGAAACTAGATCGCCGATCTTGACGCCGCCGACACGCTGGCTGATCCGCCGGTACGGACTGCCCCCCTCCACCGCCGCCTGTATCGCGCAGCTCGCCGGCCTTGGCGAGTTCAGCAAGTGAGCCGCCCGCGATCCCCCTGGGAGCCCATAGGAGCGGCGGCCATGCGTTATTCGCCGCCGTCCCTAGCCGGCCCAGCTGCCGAAGTCGCCGGACGCGTGCGGACGAATTCTGGTGCAACGGAAGGCCGTTCACTGAATCTGTTCTATCGCGGTCGTCATCAATGGCTTTGCGCCGTGGCCCGCGACCGTTTGTTGCCCGGGGGTGCGCTCCGCGTCGCGGTGCTGATCTGGGAGCACCTAAACGCCCAGAAGGGCTATGCGTGGCCATCCCTGCCCTACATCGGTGAAAATCTCGGCCTACATCGGTCGTCAGTCATCCGCTCCATAGCCGCGCTGGAAGAACGTGGTTGGCTGTCAGTGGAGCGGAAGGCGGGTCGGCACCGCGGCAATCATTATCGCATCAGCTTCGGTCTGATCGGCGGGCGCTAAGAAGCGGGGGTCGCATCTGCGCACCAAAACGGTCGCGGGCGCGCAACAAAGGGGTCGCGTGTGCGCTACCCAAACCTTGTAACACTACTTGGACTGAACCTTGTATGCCGGCCACCGAGAAGAAAACTGGCTGCTTGTGGCACTAGGTGAACCAATCTCATGGCGCGGTCGACCAGCAAGGCAAGGTTGGAAAACGGTCTCAAGTTGGATTTGAACCAACTTGCTAGGCGCGGCTTCATCCGGTTTGGATGCAGCACACGCCCTTGCGGTATAGCGTGGCACAAAGATTACTGGGGCGAAGTCGCCAGCGGCACCATTCGCGCCACGATGGGCGACGCCATCGGAGAATTGATCCTAGAACTCGGCGGACCGCTGGAAAGGTTTTCGCTCACGTCCCAGCCGCGTCATTTCGGCGGCCGGCAGTGGTATCTTGTGTGTCCAGTCACCGGCCGGCTTGCATCCGTGCTTTGGCGACCGCCAGGCGCGCGCCGATTCTGCAGTCGCCAGACTTGGGGGCGACAAGTCGCCTACACCTCGCAGTGCCTCGATGTCACCGATCGTGCTTGGCGAGGAAAATCGAAAATCAAAAACCGGCTGATCGGCGACCACGACCCGGACGATTGGGATTTGCCACCGAAACCGAAATGGATGCGGTGGCGAACCTACCGGCGCTACGAGGATCGGTTTGACCGCTACGAGGAACTGCTCGAGCAGCAGCTCTGCCTCGCAGCGGCGCGATTGATGCGTTCAAGTTTTCCGCTGTGATTTCAACGGCAGGATCTGAGTTGGCCAACAGATTTCGGTTTGGGAAAGAGGACACAAAATATCTTTGGTCCGCAGCATCTTAGGCTTCGGTTACTCGGCGGAGAATCGAGCGCTGAGGCCACCGCCGGCGGGATTGGCAACGGCCTGTATGCGGTTACGTTTGTGCTGCGACCCAGAACCGAGTCGAAGGCTTTCTTCCGACTTTGTGAAAATCGGCGTTAGGGCGCGCTCGGACTGCCGCCTCTACGGCCAAGTGCGGATGCCCATACGAATTCGGGCCGGAAGCGGCAAGACCTACCCTGAGAGAAGGAAAGCCCGACAGTAGGTCCGCGTGGAAGCTACTCACAGCACCATGGTGCGGCAGAACCAACGCGGCGATCTGTGGCAAAAATCTCTGATAATGTCGCAATAGTGAATTTCGCCGGTTCGCTCCCCGCAAATTTGCGTCGCCTGAAGACAGCCACCCGATTTCGTCGTTCGAGGGGCCGAATCCTAGTCCGCTCCAATCAATCAAATCCCACTCGTGTGGAATTACAGGCCCCGCATACAGCGCCATAGAGACCAGGTTGTGGTCGGACCAAATGATATCGTAGCAAGCCCGCAATTTGCGACGACCCTCCTCCGTTTTCGCGTGCTCGGTTACACTTCGGACCGAAGTATGCTTCCCGAATGCGCCATCAAGAGCCTTGCGGAAATCCTTTAAGCGAACATCCGGAGGCCTGTGCGCGAACGGCGCCAGAATCCAATTGAGAACGCGACCATCGCCCAAAATGTAAACTGCCGCCTTCGTGTCAAATTCTCGAACTTGGGCACCCCTCATTTCATATTCGTGCAATGGCTCGCGGGACCATTTTCTAGTCAATCGAAGCTTGCCGCGGTGCTCGGGAGCCATTGGAGCCTCTGGCGAATCTCCGCCTCCCTCAGCGTCGCCTTCACCATCGTCGCCGTGAATGAATGTTATCTTCCTCACACCGCGAGATGTAAGCCACTTCACAGGGTTTCGGGCGAACTCCAAAAACTGGCCATTCACGCGGCGTCCGTCCAAATCTCGACAAATGAGCAACGAGCGATCTAGTTCGTTCAAGTACGGCATCACGACTTCATCGACATCGGCGCTCAGGATCAAACGGTCGATTCCGTCGACATGATCGCTGTCGAGGTGAGAGAGAAACAGAATATCTATTGGGCCACCTTGGGCGACATTCTCGATTTCGCGGTATAGCGGTTCCGGGTGATTTGAGCCGCAATCATAAACCCAACGAAGCTTGTTGATCGCGCATTCGAGCGCTCCACTGAAGAGCCCTCCCTGTCCAACGGGATGTTGCGTCAAAATGACGTGCATACAGACCTCGATCGGAGCGTCGCGACAATACCCATCGAGTCTTTTATTCGACTACCGGGTGTTCAAGCACTGGGATGAAACGGACTGAGTTGTGCCGCCGTTTGAATTTGACCTCACCACTTGATCACTCGCAGATGAGCAGGTCGCGCGGCCCAAGCTGTTAGTAGCGACCGCCGCGGGTTCCGACCGCGCCGGTGTACGGATTGATGTTCCCGCGCGTGCCGTAGTTGTCGAGTTGTGTGTTGTTCGGATTAGTCTGGTAGTGACCGCCCGTGTAAGAACCATTCGAGTTTAGATGCGGCGCCACGTAGTGGTTGCTCGGATTCGAGCCGGTCCCGGACATGCCGCTGCCGTAGCTGCTGCCACGATTACTGCTGCCGAAATACTGAGCCGACGCTGCGGTCGCGCTCAACGCGACAGTAGCGATTGCGATAGCGATTTTCATGGACACCCCCGGTCTCGTTTAGTTGCACAGAAACTAGAGCACACCGACGCGTTGAGCGCTAGGCCACGTCCCTGGCCGTCACGACTTGCGGCAGGAGCGACGCCGGCTGGGCACGGCATGGCCACTATGCAGTTTGCTCGGCGGGCATCTCGCCGCGGGCATACGCCGTGATTTGGTCCACGGGGAACGGCTGCCAGCCCTGGTCAAAGACCGAGATGCTGACATGGAACGTATCCGCGCCGCGGTGGCCGCAAACGCTGCACCGAAACGACGCGCACAGCCGGTCACGAGTAGCGTTCGGCCCCCACCGGATGATGAGTGGCGCGAGGGCGACCGGCGCCTTGTGCATGCAGCGCTGATAGTCGCGGCAATACAACCAAATCCAGTGCGGCTCGCTCGAAAGTTCCGCTAGTGTGATGGACGGTTGCGATGTTCGCGATTTTCCAGCCATAGGACAACTCCAACGTTGTCCCCGATCGAGCCTGCCAAGCCCAAAGCAAGTTAGCGCGACGCACCACGTGACTGCCAGCTCGCTTTTCTGCGACAATTCCTCTTGGAGGAGGGCACGCAAATGAACAGGCAACTGATTGCTCTGGCGCTTATTTGGATTCTTCAAGGTTCTCAGGCGCGCGCCGCCGAAGCGTTCTCGGGAAACGAAATGCTGAGAGGGTGCCAAAATCACACGCAACGAAACAACAATAGTGATCCGTACGGACAGGGCATCTGCATGGGCGTAGTAGCAAACACGTTCTACTATCGCAGCCGTTTCGATGTATGCACTCCGGCGGGCTCCAACGTCGGTCAGGCGATCCGGATTGTCACGCGATATCTAGACACTCACCCCGCGCGTACACACGAAGATTTTCGGAAGCTCGTTGTCGAAGCTCTGCAAGAAGCGTGGCCTTGTACGCGGTAAAGCGGAATCTCTATCCGCACCACCCCTGCCGCCTGGGGCATCGCGTGCCAGTGCACACATACTCTCGCGCTAAGCCTTCCCCAATCAGGATCGCCCCAACATCACGGCCGGCAGATCGCAGCAGCCCACATGCGCGCCCGTAGTTGCACCTCTTTGTTCCCTCGGTATCGGGCCGGCAGTTGCACCGGACCAGAGCAAGGTCGAGACCGCCGGCGGACACTAGCTGCCGAAGCCGCATCGAGGCCTTGTGACCCAGAGTGCGTTCCGCCTCGCAGCGGGCACGGTTGCCTGTCTCTGGGGCATCGAAACCTACCAGCCGCACGGTGCGTCCGCTGGTCTGAATTGTGTCGCCGTCGATGACGTGGGCGGACGCGATCGGTTCGGCGGCGACAGCGCTGGTAAGCATCACGAGCACCGCGGCGATCAATGCTGCACGCATCAGAGCCCTCTAAGTCGGTTATAACAACGCTCGCGCTCCTGCCAGTGCAGCAAGCTTAGTTCTGTCCGCCTTATCATTCCGCACATGCATTTTCCGGTGGCAGTTCGGGCACAGCGCTACTGTGTTCGCGATTGTGTCCTCTCCACCATCAGCCAGCCAGACGATGTGATGGCATTCGAGATACGCTTCGTTTTTCTTGTTGTGGAATGGCGCTGCCTGTTGGCAAAGATCACAGAGGCCGTTCGCGAGACGTTTCGCGTATTCGGCGACTGCCGGATCACGAACGAACACCACCGCAGCAGTTCCGCGGACGGCGGGCTTTTGGGGAGCATTCTTGGCGCGATTCTTCAGTTCGTCCGTAGTGAGTTTGCGCGCAATCCTAGCGTGGGCTTCTTCTATCCGACGGGCCTGACCTTCTGTGGGCACAGGGAGCGTGCCACCTTGTTTCAGCCGGATGGGAAACATCCAGACGCTTCGTGGCTTACCCGCATCATCAATTTGCTGTTCTTGATATGGAATGCCAGCCAATTCCACCAATCCCGCGTAGGTGTACCGCTCCTGCTCCAGTGCTTCGACCAAATGGACGGGTATCCCCGACCCCTGAGAATGAGCGAGCGTGGCGTTTTGCGCATGGTCAATGTCTTGGTCGTCCTTTTGGCCCATCCCCGTGTAGTGCAAGACGTCGCCTTCCCAGCGGTCCTGATACAGGCCCTTAAACGGGTCTGAGATGAGCAACAAAAGGTTCAGCTCGGTGCTACGCCGCATTCCCCCCATCATGCCTACTGCAAAGCGGCGCATAAGTTCGTCGTTAGTCAAAACCTCGCCTGGCTGCGGAATATCGTCCGGCCCCAAATCGACAACGTGAAACCCCAGAGATTCGAGCGTCCGCTTTACCGTGGCCTCACCACCCGAGAAATCATTGGCGGCTAGCGGCGCCTGCCCGGGCAAATACCCGTGAGCGGCGCCCACGATTGCCTTGGAGTCATAGCGGTGGCCTTTTTTTTCGATCAGATACCGCCGCGATTTTCGAAATCCATATTTTTTTAGGAAGCGATCGCGTGTTAGCTGGTCGAATTCCTCGATCGCCGCATCGATTGCAGAGGTTGTAAGGTCTGACACCGCCACCGTATTGCCCGGAATGTTTGGCGCTGACCAACTGGCCGCGCGCGATGGTTCGTGTTTGGCCGTCCAGGTCGCCGCCGGGACTGGCCATCTGAGATCATCCTAGCTGGACGAACGCGTGCAAGGCTCTCTGAGGGTAAAGTTGTGGGTAGGCGGGATCAGCGAAAACTAAGCCGATGACATTTTTAGCGATTTTTCACTTGACTGGCGGACGGAGTGGGATTCGAACCCACGAGAGAGTTGCCCCTCTGCCGGTTTTCAAGACCGGTGCCTTAAACCGCTCGGCCATCCGTCCGAGGGTTGCATTACTTGGCTTTTTGCCTCGTAGCAACTCGTTGCCGACCGGCGTTTGCTACCACTACGCCCGCCATTCGTGACGGTCGCTGACAATGTGGAAGAATTTGTGCTTGCGCTGTTCCTTTGGCAGTCGTCGTTGCCGCTCTCAAAAGGCAACAAGTGCCATGATGATCACGCTGCCTCGACTTTTGCGTCGCGCAGATCCTGCTCGATATGACGCTCGACCGCGCGGCGAATGGATCCTTCACAGACGGCCACGGCGACGACCCACCCGCTCTTGTACTCGGCGCTGAGGTCGCCGAAGTTCTGCTGTGCGAGCGCTTCGCGGCATGCCTGCTCGGCGCGCTTGACGACCAGGTCGACGATGGCTTGTTGGCTAGCGGTCAGCATATTTCCCCCATGAGTTGTACTCACAATACAAGGCGCGCGCTTGGAGGAAAGCCCGCCGGCAGTGCCATCCACCAGTAAGCTTGACAGGCGAGCCAGACGCCCTCGCGTCACGCGCGAACCTGGATTGTGGTTTCCTTAAAGTCATCGGGGGCTCGAACGCCGAGCCCCCGATGCATTGCCTGCGAACGGCTATCAGAACAGATAGAAGCTGTTCGCGCTCATCGTCGCCGGGTGGTGGTTCGGCGCGTCTTCCACGATGGCGAACATAATCTTGCTCTGCCCGCCGCCAACTCCGTCAGCATCATAGTAGAGCCTGCCGGTGGCGTTTTCGTAGACGATGTTGTTGGCGAACGACGCCGCGCTCACGTGCGTGCCGTCCATCGTCAAGCTGGCGAAGTTCGCTGCCGACAGGCCGATCATGTCGCCCCCCGAGAAGTCGGTGATCGTATCGGCATTTTGGACGCCAAGGTTTGCGAACAGGAACTTGTCCGCACCGAGCCCGCCGGTGAGCGTATCCTTGCCCAGCCCGCCGCTCAGCGTATCGTCTCCAGCACCGCCGACCAGGACGTTGGCGTTGTTGTCGCCCGACAAGCTGTCGTCGCCGGCCGAACCGGTGACGTTCTCGAAGTTGGACAGGTTGTCGTTACCGGCACCGCCAGTGGCCTTGCCGGTCAGCAGTTTGACCGTCACGGCAGCCGAAGCGTGCTCGTACGACACCGTGTCGATGCCGTCACCACCATCCAGCGTGTCATTGCCGGCGCCACCTTCGATGACGTCGTTTCCGCCGCCGCCGTTGATGACGTTGGCACCGCTGCTGCCCGTCAGCGTGTCGTTGTACGAGCTGCCGGTCAGGTTCTCGATGCTGGTCAGCGTGTCGAACCCTGCATTGACGGTGTCCTGGGGGCCGGTGAAGGCCAGCGAGACCGTAACGCCGCCGGTGATGCTGGAATCATCGTAGACCGCGGTGTCAGTGTTGCTGCCGCCGTTCAGCACGTCGTCGTCTGAGCCGCCGTGCAGCACGTCGTTGCCCGATCCGCCAACAAGGCTGTTGTTGCCGGTGCCTCCCCACAGGATGTCGTTACCGCTGTTGGCATTGATGTTGTCGTCCCCATCCAGACCGAAGATGGTGTCGGCATAGATCGTGCCATTCAATGCGGCATCGTCGAACGCGGTGCCCACGACCTTTTCGTTGGCGCCGACGATTGTGAAGGAGAACGACGCGGTCGAGGTCGCGTGGTGCTCATCCTCGATGGTGTAAGTGCCAGACACCGTCGCGCTCTCGCCCTGGCCGAGCATGTCGAACAGGTCATCAGCGACCGAGTCCTTCATGTTCGCGTCGGTGCGTGCCGCAACATCGAACACGATGTTGTGCCCGTTGAAGGTGATGAACGGCGAGACATCGATCAGGCTTACGGCAGTGTTTCCACTGCTCACCACCAGGTTGCTCACATCGATCACTTGAAGCGCGGCTTTCGTGCCATCGGGATCATTATCGTTCGCCACGACATCGTACGAGAGGTGCAATGCACCCGATGTCGATAGCGAGGGCGGCGCTGTCAACTCGCCGTTCTCCGAGATCGACCCGAGGTCGTCGTTCTGCGCGACCGGCGCCTCGTTGGCGCCGTGGATCGTCACGGTCAACGTGCTCGCGGTGTTGTCAGCGCTCTTGATCACCACGCTGTCGGTGTAGTCGTGTCCAAACAGGAACTCATCGTGAGCTCCATTCATGGTGTACGTCCACACGCCGTCGGTGCCGATCGAGAACGTGCCGTAGTTATTGTTCCCGGCGACGTTGCTGAGAGCCTGGAACGACTGAGCGCTGTCCACGTCGCTCACCGTCACCGTACCACCGGTCGACTGAGCGGTGTTGGTCTCGGTCAGCTCTGCCGTGCTGGTACCGCCGAACGTCGCCGCATCATTGGAGCCGTGGATCGTCACGGACAGCGTGTGCTGGGTATTGTCGGCGCTCTTGATCACCACGCTGTCGGTGTAGTCGTGCCCTGCCTGGAACTCGTCGTGAGCTCCGTTCATGGTGTACGTCCACACGCCGTCGGTGCCGATCGAGAACGTGCCGTAGTTATTGTTCCCGGCAACGTTGCTGAGAGCCTGGAACGACTGAGCGCTGTCCACATCGCTCACCGTCACCGTACCACCGGCCGACTGAGCGGTGTTGGCCTCGGTCAGCTCTGCCGTGTTGGTCCCAGCGAAGGTCGCCGCGTCGTTGGTGCCCGTGATGTGCACCGTCACCGTCGTCGGCGTGCCGTCCGCGCTCAGAACATTGAACACGTCCGTATAGGTCTGACCGCCCACGAACTCGTCNTGCGCCGAGCTCGCCGTGTAGGACCAGGCGCCCGAGCTGTCGATCGAGAACGACCCGTAGCTCCCCGGTGTGCCGGTCTGAGCCTGGAACGTCGACGAGCTGTCCACGTCGCTGACCGACAGCTGGCCGGTGGTGCTGATCGCAGCCACCGTGTCGCCCTCGGTCAGGGTCTGGGTCTCCGACGTCACGATCGCCGCGTCGTTGGTGCCCGTGATGTGGAAGGTCAGCGTTTCCGGAGTGTCGGCATCCGTGACCGTGAAGCTGAAGGTATCGGTCGCGGTCTCGTTGAGCCCCAGCGCTTCCGCCGCGCCGTTGTTTGCCGTGTACGTATAGCTACCATCGTCGTTGATCGTGACGCTGCCGTACTGGCCGGCAACAGCATGGCCGACATTGCCCGCGCTGCCTCCGACACTCAGGACGTGGAGGGCCGAATGGCCGCCGTCGAGGTTGACGTCGTTGGCAAGGACGTTGCCGGAGGCCAGGACATCTTCGGTGGCGTTCTTGTCGTCGGCGGCCGCGAGCGTCGCGATCGTGCCGTTCCCCCGAACCATGAACACCTGGTCGTCACTGGTGCCGAACACCCCGTCAGCGCCCGAGAATTGGATTTTCTCGAACTGCTGGATGATGTCCGTGCCCTGGTCATGCACAACGTGGCCGTTGGTCTCCAGCGCCGTGGCGTCGATCAACTGCGTGGAGGTGTTGACCTTCGTCGCGATGCCGTCGATCGCGGCACCCACGTAGCGGGCAACGTCCTCACCCGACCCGACGCCGCCCTTGAGCACGTCGTCGCCGCCGTTGCCCTGGATGACGTTGGCGACATCCTTCGCGCCGGTGATGGTATCATCACCGTCCGAGCCAATGACGTTCTCGATGCTGGTGAGGAAATCGACGTTGATGTTGTTTCCGGAGGCCCTGCCGTTGGCAAGGTTGACGATGATGCCGTCGGTCTCGTGATCGTTGATCGTAAGGCCCGAATAATCGATCGTGTCGACGCCGCCCTGGCCGTCGAAATCGTTCCGGGCAGTGCTGCCGATGAACGTGTCGTCGCCCTGCGTACCCTTCGCGTTCTCAATGCTGAAAAACGTGTCGGTGCCGGTCTGCGCGCCGGTCGCCGACTGCGCCGCCATGTTGACCGTCACGCCGCCGCTGAGGTCGGAGAAGTCGGCGGTATCGAAGCCGCCTCCGCCGTTCAGCGTGTCGTTGCCGATGCCACCCTGGAGCACGTCGTCGCCGGTCAGGCCGTTCAGCGTATCGTTGCCGTCACCGCCGCGGAGCACGTCGTCGCCGGCACCGCCCGTGATGTTGTCGTTGCCGCCCGCACCGTTGATGATGAGCGTGCCGGTGGAGGACGGGCTGGCGATGAACGTCTCGTCAGCATTGGACAGCGTGATCTCGAACGGCGACTGGGTCACGTTCGCGACATCGCCGTGGGTCGACGAGTGCACCTCGCCGGTGATCGTCACGCCGGTCACGGTGACGGCCGGACCTGCGATGTTCTTGCCAGGCTCGCCGGCGCGAATGCCCGTCGAGGTGCCGTTGATGCTGCCGTTCTGGATGATCACCGTACCGATGAAGTTCGCCTTATTGGTGTCGTAGCTTGGCGCATCGTCACGCGCCTTGATGGCGATCGCCCCAGCGTTCACGTGCGACGTGCCGCCAACACCGTTGGACAGACCCACGTTGGTGAACGTGAAATTCTTGATGACGATGTCCTGATAGACGCCGAGCTCGTATTTCAGGTTGATATCGATGCCGTTGCCGTTGGCGCCGTTGGCGCCGAAGGCCGGGCCGCCGCCGTACTGGCCCACGTCGCTCATCGTGATGTTCTGGATGAGACCGTGCTCCAGCGTCTCGACATAGACGCCCTTCTGGGTGATGTGGGTGAACGCCGTGCCGTCGATCGTCAGGCCGTTAAGGATGCCGGAACCCTGGTCGGGGGACTTGGTGATGTCGAGGCCGAGGTAGACGTCGCTGATGGTGCCGCCCTGCAGCGTCAGGCCGTTGACGCCCGCTGCGGTGCTCTTGTGAATGCCGTCCACCGCGCCGTCGAGCGTGACGTTCTTCAGCGTCGGATTGTTGATGCCGGCGCCGAGCTCCACGTCGTAGTTGAAGCCGGTGATCTTCAGATCCTGAAGAGTCACATTGCTGGCCCCAATCGTCACGCCGTTGCCGGCGGTGGTGCCGTTGTAGCTCGCGGCGGTCTTGAGGAAGTCCGCAACCGAGGCGCCCTCGGCGAGGCCGTTATTCGCCTTGAAGGTGCCGTGAATGATCGTCGAGGTGCCGGCGCCAACGAGCGTGATGCCGGCCGTGTTGATCGTCAGGTTCTCGTTGTAGGTGCCCGCAGCGATCCGGATGGTATCGCCGGTTTGGGCGGCATTGATCGCCGCCTGAATCGAGCCATAACCACCCCCGCCGACGAGCAGCGTGCGCGCGCCCGCAACTTCGACGATCTCGACGCCCGACAGCGTGTCGGTGCCTTCGCTACCGCTCGAAACCGCAGTCCAGCTCGTTGCGCCGCCGGTCAGCGTAACGGCGCTGTCGAACTTGGCGGTGTCGATGCCACCATTGCCGACCAGATTGTCGTTTCCGGCGCCGCCCTTCAGGACGTCGTTGCCGTTGGAGCCGACAAGCGTGTCGTTGCCTGCGAGACCGCTCAAAGTGTTGGACGCGCTGTCGGCGAGACCACCGACCGGGCTGCTATCACGCGCATCCAGAAAGTCATCACCGGCTGTGCCTGTCAGCGTATCGCCACCTGCAGTACCGAGAACGACCATCGTCGGAACAGGACCGGCGGCATCGGTCGCCACGTTGTCGGTGCTGCTGAGGTTGAAATTCTGCGCTGTCGTCAAATTCCGCAGATTGAAATCGGCATCGACGTCGTTGAACGTGTTGTGCTGGATGCCGGTCACGGCCGGAGTCGTCACGGTATTTCCGATCGAAATGCCCGTGCCCGAATGGGTGAAAGAGTTGTGGCTGACGTTCGTGGTGGCATCTTTGTAGCCGTCGAGATTGATGCCCGTCGCCACGTGATCGAACGTGTTGTCGGTGATATCGAGCCGGCTCGTAGAACCGTCCGACCAGATGCCGCGCATCCATGAGGCTGTGCTGTACTTGCCACTCGAATCGCCGGTGATCAGGTTGCCGTCGATGGTGACGTGACCGGTCGCGGACGTGTCGAGACTGATCGCGCGGTCCTCAGCGGTGCCGTTCGGACCGACGGAATAGAAAACGCTGTTCTCGACCGTGACGTCGGCCGAGGTCGAGATGCGGACGCCGATGAACTGCGTGCCGCTGGCGCTGTGGTTTTCGATGCGCAGACCGTCGAGCGTGGCGCCTGCCGACACGGTCGAGGAGCCGTTGATAATGGTCTCGCCGGTGCCGGCGGCGACTCGTGATCCGTCGGTGCCCGCCGTTCCTGCGAAAGCACCCTCGATGGTGACCGCCTTGTTGATGCTGAGGTTCTCGTTGAAGGTGCCTGCGGCAACAACGATCTTGTCGCTGGTGTGCGCCGCATTGATCGCGGTCTGGATCGACATGCCGGCCTTGACGAGGAAATGTCCGTCCGGCGCGGTGTAAGTGATCGCAGCCTTCGTCGGCGCGTCGACCAGCGCAAGAAACTGATCAGCATCCGACTCGGTCGCAAAATACCAGGTCTTGGAAACGTCGCCGCTGCCGGCCTTGATCTGATAGCCGTGGTTCTCGATGCCAAATGACCCCGGCAGGGTCAGAGAACCCATATTCTGGCTCGCGTAGACACCGGGCGCGATCGCAACCTCGTTGTTGCCATCGCCCAGGATGCCGTTCGAGGCATCCTCGACATAGATCTTGATCGTCTCGGTGGCAGAATACGTGCCTGTGAACTTAATCTGATCGGTCGGACCGTCGTAGAACCGGTTGGTCGGAGAGATCGAGACCGAGCCCCACTGGTTGCCCGAGGTCGAGATGTTGGTGAGCGTGACATCGGTCGAATCCGTGATCGCAATGCCGACGCCCGCGGTGTTGTTGCCGTTGGCGGTGACATTGATGAGGTGCGCGCCCTCGACCGAATTGAGGTCGATTTCCGACTTGCCCGAGCCGGTCACCGTGACGTTTTGGATGGTGATGTTGGTCTGCCGGTCATCGGCCGAGTAGCCGACGGGATCCGGCTGCGCCTTGATGCCGTAGGCGCTGCTGGCTCCAGTCGCCGGTCCGATCAGGGAGAAATTCGACAGCGAGGCGTCGTTGCTGGTGAAGAAAATGCCGTAGCTGCTGAAGCTGCTGGTATCGATAATGGTGAGGCCCTGGCCATCGCCCGCGAGGCTCACGCCGTGCCCGACGTTCAGCGTCGAGCTGAGATTATAAGTGCCCGCGTGAAGCAGGACCGTATCGCCCGCCTGTGCAGCATCGAGCTGGGCCTGAATCTGAGCCTGAGTTGCGGTAGCAGCGTCGAATTCGTAAGTGGCCATAGTTTCTTACTCCCCGGTCGGGTTAAAGCTGGTTGAGATTGTTGTTGAAGCAGTGGATGCAGAGAGACCGCGATTAAATGACCGCGGCGAATAGGCTGCGCGCCTCGCAAAGCAAGGCGTCGATACGCAAAAGCGACAAACTGGAATACGCGCGTGCACTGCGCCTCCAAGTCACTCAAATTTTGGAAGGCGCAACTTGCGTTGTGCGCGGAAGTCCTTCCCCCGCGCGCAATCTCTTAGAAGTTGCGTCGCGTCTCGACTCCCATTTGGGATATACGATAGAAAAACCGTGGGTATTTGAAATTTTCCCGAGTTTTCAAGGGAGCCAAATTCAATTGCAGTAAAGTAATGCGGTTAATCGCATTAGTATTGGTGCTGGATCATTTTTCGCGCTGATGGACTATCAGGCACACTAATCAAAAGCCCGACTCCATAAATTATGACGCGATGGGCTTTCTAAAACGAAAGTCTAGCAAGAAGCACGGCGAGCTGGGCCTGACGCTTGGTCTGCGTCTTTGCAAAGATCGATTTCAACTGCACCCGCAGCGTGCCGACGCTCACACGGTGAAGCTCCGAGATTTCCTGCAGATCGAGCCCCTGCGCCAGTCCCGAAGCGAGCCTCGCCTCAGCCGGCGTGAAGCCGAACGCTTGCGCGAGCAGCGCCGGCGAAGGTTCGCGCCGCACCAGTGGATCGGTCAGGATCAGCAAGCCTGCGGCGGCCGTTTTTGCGTTGCTGTCGACGTTCAACTGGAGGACATGCGCGAAAAGCGGCGGCGCATTGGAACGAGACAACGCCACGCTCCGGCCGCGCGATCGCGAATGATACGGCTTGAGCGATCGGAGCAAAGCTTGCAGCTCGGCGTCCGATCGCGGATCGCTCGCACCGAGACGATCCCGGTTGAGAGCAATGCCGGCGCCGACGTGTCGGCGCGCCGCGGGATTGAGATCGAGGACTTGCCCCGCCGCGTTCAACAACACCGCGCCGTTGCCGATTTGATCGAGCGTATCGAGCAAGCTGTCGAACTGGACTTGATGGAATGGACCGTCGGAAGCATCGGGCCAAGACGCTGCTGCGCCTTTGCCGGGAGAGCCCTCCGGCGCCTGTGGCGAAACCGGGGGAGCCTCTATTTCTTCTTGATGTGCACGCGCCGCGGTTTCACCCTCGGACTTCTCCGAACCCATCGCCATCCCATCCCTAAACGCACGGCTGGCGACCCGGATGTGCCCGGGTTCATTGCTTCCACAACCGCGTCGTGTACGCTGAATTGCACCGGCCCAAACGGCATCGGGCAACCCACACGAGAACCGTCTATTCCCTTCCCCGAATTGTGGATTCAACCGTTAGAGTATGAAGCGCCTCTGTACAAATGGAAATTTCAACAATTCTTATGTGCGTTAACGCCGCAGCGCAAAAACGTCGGCTGGCCAGCTTATCTGGAAACCCGACGGCCAGCCGGCCGCCCTCCTCAACCGAACACGAGCGGAAAATCACCGCTGACGATCTGGTCGGCGACACTTTTCGGCTCGGCGCCGTGGCCGCTGGGGTCCGAGTAAACCATCGACTTCAGCATTCCGGTCTGGTCGAAGCCGCCCGCGACCGGCAAGCCGACGGCGTGACAGAACGGCGTGTAGTGCTGGTTGTGAAAAATCGCATCGACCGTGTTTTGCACGACCAGAAGCTTCGGCCGCGCGCCGTCCTGACGGGCCTTGGTCAGCGCCGCCGAAACCGACAGCCGCAACGGAAAGCCCGTGAACATCTCGTCGATCGTCCCGTCGTGGAAGAGCCGGTTCAATGTCGGCGCCGCCGGACGCGTCTTGAACTTTTCCAGCTCGAACGCCGAATTGACCACGACGGCCTGTCCGTTGCCGGACCTGATCGCCGCCATGGCGGCGCCAAAGCCGCCGGAGGAGCTGGCCCAATACACGATGCGGCTGCGGTCCACGCCGAGCGAGGCAGCGACCGCGTGAACAAGCTCGAGCAACCCGCTGATCGCGTCGTCGTCACGCGTGCCGACAAAGAAGCCCGACCGGATCGATGGATGCAAAAGAAACGTTGGATCGCTGACGGCGAGCACATGGCTTCGCATGTTTCGATTCCAACGCAGGAATGACGGCGGCTCCCATACGGATCGATTGATGAAGCCGGTCATCGACACGATCAGGGACGTGGCCTCGGCGCGGCGCGCCAGCCGGCAGGCAAAGTTCAATTGGCCTAATGGGACGTCGAAGTCGAACAGCGGCTTGTTCGGGCAGGCAATCGCGCTGAAGCTTTCGAATTGCTTTTTGTCCGTCCATTCCACGGTTGGGTTTCCGGGCTCGGCTGCGAAGCGCTTGCGAGCTACATACCCAATTTTACCGGTACAATGGCACCTATTTCTCTAAATTGTTTAATTGGACATCGTCATTGCGTGGAATTCGCCGCACAACCGTCGCCGGCTCGCGCGCGCCATGTCTTTTGACGCATCGTCATGCTCATCGCACCGAAGGAATCAGGATCGAGCGCGCCACAACATGCCGCCGCAGTGGCCGCAATACCGAACCGCACGTCGTCAATCGTGGATGAGGGTATCGCTCGTGAACGCCGGCTCGTGGGCCGACATCAGAATCCCGCGGCCTCCATCGACATGCGCCGAGGCTGCATGTCGATGGAGGCCGGCAGGAAACGAGCGAACTGGTTGTGTTTAGCGGTGGATGACCGGAACAGGCGTCGGATGATAGCCGGCATCTTCGGTTTCGGTCTGCGGCGCCGGCCGCCGCGGGGTCGCCATCAGGCGAGAAATGATCGACCAGACATATTCGCTGCGTTCGCGATGAGCGTTCTGCCAGATCTCAGTAAATCCCTTAGAGCCTTCCATTGGATGTCTCCTGCAAAGGATCGCCCAGCAATGCGGGAAGGATATCCGGGCTCGCGGATTCGTGAAGTGCGCTAGGTCACAGTGCAACCAGCGGTAAAATGCTGCCGGCCGCGTTCGGCAGGCTTGATATCTTTGAGTTTTGCGGACCGCTCAGCGGCGCTTTCCGGCCAGCGTCAGGCAGCGATTCTCTTGCAGGCAGAACTCGCGCCCCGGCAGGTCCGAGAGAAACGACTCGATGTAGCCGCCCTTGCGCTGCGTCACATAGACGGTGCGGCCGTCAGGACCGCCGAACGCCAGATTGCTCGGCTCGGCCGCTGTCATCGCGATCTCGCGCTCCTGCCGGCCGTTCGCATCCAGGATCACCATCGTGCCCTTGAGCATGCGCGCAACGAACAGCCGGCCGTCGACGTCGCTGCGGATGCCGTCGATGTCGTGGCCGTCGAATTTCTTCACGAGCCGCGGCGCGGCCAGCGTCGTGCCTTCGATGCGATAGGCCCAGATCTCGCGCGTCTCGGACTCGCCGACATAGAGCGTCGTGCCGTCGGGGCTGAGATCGAGGCCGTTTGTGGTCGACATATTGCGCGGGCTCGTCATGACCTCGCCCGTCACCGCGCCGTCGGCGCCGCGCGAAATCCTCCACACCCGGCCGTCGCGCCGCTTCCAGTTCGGATCGCTGGCGTAGATCGTGCCGTCGTCGGCGATGGTCATGTCGTTGGGCTGGTTGAGCTGGTCGGAATGAAAATACGTGTTGACCGCGGTGTCGCCCGGCGCGACCACGAAGATGTTGTGCTTCTTGTAGTCGGCAATGAACATGCGGCCGTCGCGGGCGAAGCGGATCGAGTTGCCGATGCTGCCCTCCGGCAGCGTCAGGAACAGCTCGGAAGCCGCCGCGCGCGGCTTCAGCCGCCCGATCGTGCCGGCCTTCTGGAAGTTCACCACATAGAGATTGCCGTCGCGATCGACCGCGGGGCCTTCGATGCCGAAGGTGTATTCGCCGCTGCGCGCGATCTGCTTGCTTTGAAACAATGCCGGCTCAGCCGTCACCAGCCCGGCCGCGAACAGCAGGCCCAGGCCGGCGAAGCTACAGAGGCGCCAGATTGCTGGTCTCAAGGTAATATCCTTCGCCGTCGGTGCATTCGCCGTTCAGATACAGATCGGCCGGGCGGTCAATGCGGCTGAATCCCGGCTTCTCTGGGGCGCCCTTGTCTTGGGCGCTGTTGTTAACCACCACGACCACCCGGCCGGAGGGAATCGCCCCGCACAGCTTGCCGGCGCGGTCATAGAACCTCCGGTCGACGCGGCCAAGCTTCACCTTCATGCGCGTCCCCGGCACCAAAGTCGCGACCAGCCGGTCGACGGTATCGAGCAGCCGCCGGTAACCGGCATCCTTGAGCAGCTCGCGGCCATCCGCCGGCATGATCTTCTCGCGGCCGAGGCCGCGCAGCCGCGCGCGCAGGCGGCCGGATTCCGGATCGCCGGGATAGACCCAGCCGTCTTGCGAGAGGATGAAACGCAGCGCCGCGGTATCGCGCTGCTCGGCGCTCTGCCCCGGCTTCAAACCGAAGTCCGAGTGACAGCCGGAGCAGTGCTTCTCGACCAGCTGCGTGCGCAGCTGCGTCAGCCGCTCGCGGTTGGCCTTGTCGTTCATCACGTAGCCGAGCAGCTCGTCGATCTGCCGGTCGCTGCGCACGTTGCACGGCAGCGGTTCGGTCTTTTGGCCGGCGGACTTGTCGATCCGGATGATGGTCGCGTTCTTGTCTTCGACCAGCCAGATCGCGCCGTCGGAGGCGACCGTCATGCCGACCGGCGCGCCCTGCGGCCGCACGCCATTGACGCGGTGCCATTCGCCGATCAGCTCGGTGAAGGCCGCGGCCGGAGCCTCGCCGCCGCGATCGGTCTGAAACGGCTGCGACGGCTCGGCCGCACAGCTCACGTTGTAATGCACCGGCGCCGGGCTGATGACCGGAAAGCCCTTGGCATCGACGTCGTAGACGATCACGCGGCTGCCGGTCGGCCGGTAGCCGTGCAGGCCGACGATCAGCCTGCCGTTCAATTCGGGAAACTTGCTGCCCTGGTAGTAGAGCATGCCGAGCGGTGCGCCGTGGGGCGGCAGCAGTGAATATGGCGCGCGATAGACCGCGCTGTTGTTGCAGAAATCCTTGTAGGGCCCGTTGGCCTGAAGCAGCGGCTTGAATTCCGCACTCGCGGTCGAGAGGTCGTAGCAATAGGGCCAGCCGTAATGCCGGCCCTTCTCCAGCGCGTTGATCTCCTCGTTCGGCTTCAGCGGGTCTTCGAGATCGCGGGCGTTCTCGCCCTGAAGGAATGCAAAGCCCGCGTCGGGAAACTGCGGATGCACCGCGAGCGCCATGGAGTTGCGCAAGCCCCGCGCGAAGACCTCGCGTGGCGGATTGGGCTCGCCGGGCTTCAGCGCCGGAAAGATGCCGCCTTGCGGCGGCGTGAAGGCCCAGATCGCCGCAAGCGGCGAGGCGCCCTCGCCCGCAGCGCACGGCTTGCTGCCCGCGCCTTTGGTGACGCAGGCGTCGGTCGGCGCGCCGACATTGACGTAGAGCCGGCCGGCCTTGTCGAAGGCGAAGGCCTTCATCAGGTGGACGCTTTCCGCGACCTTGCTGCCGTCAGGCAGCGTGATGTTGCGCGACGGCAGGCTCTGGACGATGGTCTCGACGCTGTCCTTAGGATTTTGCGCCAGCGGATCGAAGCGGAAGATCGTCTCGGTGGTCGAGGCATAAACCTTGCGGTCGAGGCCGATGACGAGCCCGAATGGATAATCGACCTTGTCGAGCAGAACCTTGATGCGGCGTCCCGCAGGCTGCGCCGGATCGAGCAGCAGCAGCCGTCCCTTGGACGGCGCCCAGCCGCCCATATCGGCGACGACAAAGAGATCGCGGCCGGGGACCTGAACGATCGAGCGCGGAAACTGCAGCCCGTCGTCGCGGCTGGCCGCGAGGCCCGCGCAATATCCGGCGCGCATGCCGATCCGCAGCCGCGGATAGTCGTAAGGCGCAGCGCCGCAGCGCTCTTCGCCCGTCACGTAACGGCCGGACGATGACACTCCTGCAAGCATCCACTCCTGCCCGGACGTTGCGACAACGGACGCCATCATGGCGAAACAAAAAAGGGCTGCGCGTTTCATGGATCAGGGATGCGGGCGTGCGGCTGAATGAGGAATGGTATCGAACAACAAACAACGCTTAACTGACCCGGCTCGCGGCGAAAAGCCGCCAAGAACAGTGAAGAACAGCAAAAGGGAGCACTGAACCGGATGGCACCGCAGATCGCGATCATCGGCGCCGGCATGGGCGGCCTGACACTCGCCGCGGCGCTCGGCCAGCGCGGCATCACGGCGCGCATCTACGAGCAGGCCAAGGGCTTCGTGCGGCTCGGCGCCGGCATCCAGATGAGCCCGAATGCGATGCGCGTGCTTCGTGGCATCGGGCTCGAGCCGCGCATCCGCGCGACCGCGTTCCAGCCTCAGTCCTGGACCAACCGCGACTGGGACACCGGTGCGCTGACGAATGAGCTGCCGCTGGGCAGCTCGGCCGAAGCCAAATACGGCGCGCCGTATCTCCTCATGCACCGCGGCGATCTGCACGAAGCCTTGGCCTCGCGCGTGCCCAAGGAGCAGATCGCACTCGACAAGAAGCTCGTCGATCTGGACCGGCGCTCTGGCGGCGTCACGCTGCGCTTCGCCGACGGCAGCAGCGTCAAGGCGGACGCCGTGGTCGCGGCCGACGGCATCCATTCGCGGGCCCGCGAGCTGTGGCTGGGCCAGGAGAAAGCCAACTACACCCGCCGCGTTGCCTATCGCACCACGTTCCCGGCGGCGCTGTTGAAAGGTTTCGAAATCGATCAGTGCTGCAAATGGTGGGGGCCGGACCGCCACATCGTGATCTATTACGTCACGGCCAACCGGGACGAAGTCTATTTCGTCACCAGCGTGCCGGAGCCGGAGTTCACCGTGGAGTCATGGTTGGCGACCGGTGACCTCGGCAAGCTCCGCTCCGCCTTCGCGGGCTTCCATGAGCAGGTGCAGCGCGTGGTGCAGGCCTGTCCGAGCGTTCACAAATGGGCGATCGTCGACCGCGATCCCCTGCCCGGCTGGAGCGACGGCCCGATGGTGCTGCTCGGCGACGCCGCGCATCCGATGACGCAGTACATGGCGCAGGGCGCCGCGACCGCCATGGAGGACGCCGTTGTGTTGAGCCGCTGCATCGCCGAGCAGCCGGCCGACCTGCCGGCCGCCTTTGCGCGCTTCGCCAAGGCGCGGCGCGAGCGAACCGCGCGCATCCAGGGCACCTCGCAGCAGAACACCTTCATGCGCCAACCGACCAATCCGGACTGGGTCTACGGCTACGACGCCTGGAACGAGCCGCTGCCGGAATACGCCTGACGCGGCGTTTTGCCCTTTAAACTTTGACAGAGCGCCGGGAAACAGTTCCGCCGCTCGCGCGTTGTCAGCGCCATGGACGCACGCTCGATCATCGACGCCTGCTCGCGGGTGGCCTTTGCCGGCGCAAGCCTCGTGCTGATGCTGATGTCCTGCGGCCTGGTCATCTTCGGCGGCTGGGAGGTCATCGCAGGGCTTTCCAGCTCGTTCGCCGACGCCAGCACGGCGCTGCTCGCCGCCATCGGCTACGTGGTCATCGCCATGGCGGTGTTCGACGTCGCCAAATACTTCGTCGAGGAGGAGGTGATCCGCGGCCGCGAGATGCGCACCGCGGCCGAGGCGCGGCGCAGCCTCACCAAGTTCATCTCTACCATCTCGATCGCAGTGTTCATCGAGGGCCTGGTGCTGGTGTTCCGGGTCAGCCGCGAGAGCGTGGCCGAGATCCTCTATCCGACCGCGCTGCTGATCACCGCGATCCTGATCGTGGTCGGGCTCGGCGGCTATCAGCGGCTCAGCGCCGACGTGGAGCAGAAGGTCGAGAACAAGGACCGCGCCAAATCGCGTTGACCAAAAGCCGCGGTGACCCGGCTACGGCTTGAGCGGCCGAAACTCCTGGTCGGGGAAGTTCGAGGCGTCGGGCGGCTTGATCACGACGAAGCCGACGTTGGCGGCCTGATGGCAGGCGTTGCAGCCCTCGGAAAGCTGGCCGAACGCCTTGTTGAACTGGGCGGCGTCCTTGGCGTCGATCGCCGCGGCGACGTCTGCCATTGGTCCCTTCTCGACCGCCTCGACCATGCCGCCGAGCGGCAGGCCCTTCCAGCGCGGCCAGACCTGCACCACGCGGTCGAGCGCCTCCTGCAGCTGATGCAGTTCGTATTTCGCCAGCGGCCAGTTGGACTCGCGGGCGGCATGCATGATCTTGGCGTGTCGCGGCTGGATCGTTGCGGTCATGAGATCGCCGACGCCGGGCCGGTAGGCCGGCGGTTGGGCGGGTTGTTGCTGCGGCTGCGGTGGACGCGGCGGCTGTACCTGCGGTTGCGCGGGCGGCTGGGGCGACTGCGCCTGCGGCGGCGCAGGCTGCGACGCCGCCACCATGGAGACGCCGATCAAGGCCGAAATCGAAAGCAGACTCGCGATGATCGGGCGTTTCATTGGCGTCACTCTCTGGAGTTATTCCTGCAGGGCCACATCCCGCTTCGCACGCATTGACGGCAGTGCAATGACAACGATCAGCGCAGCCGCCGCGATCAGGAACGCGGCCGACAGCGGCCGGGTGAAGAAGATCGTCACGTCGCCGAAGTTGATCATCATGGCGCGGCGCATCTGCTCCTCCATCATTGGACCAAGAATGAAGCCGAGGATGAGCGGCGCAGGCTCGCAGTCGAGCTTGATCAGGATGTAGCCCACGGCCGTGAGGGCTGCGAGCACATAGACGTCGAACACCTTGTTGTCGACCGTATAGACGCCGATGCAGCAGAACACGAAGATCGCCGGGAACAACAGCCGGTACGGCACCGCGAGAAGCTTCACCCAGAGCCCGATCAGCGGCAGGTTCAGCACCAGCAGCATCAGGTTGCCGATCCACATGCTGGCGACGAGCCCCCAGAACAGCTCGGGCCGCTCGGTCATCACCTGCGGGCCGGGCTGGATGCCCTGGATCATCAGCGCGCCGATCATCAGCGCCATGGTCGGGTTGGACGGGATGCCGAGCGTCAGCATCGGGATGAACGAAGTCTGGGCTCCGGCATTGTTGGCGGATTCGGGCGCGGCGACGCCGCGGATGTCGCCCTCGCCAAAGTGGCGTGGAGGCTTGGCGATCTTCTTCTCGAACATGTAAGCCGCGAACGAGGCGAGCAGCGCGCCCCCACCGGGCAGAATGCCGAGGATCGAGCCGAGCCCCGTGCCGCGCATGATCGACCAGAAGCTCACCTTCAGATCGTCGAGCGACGGCAGCACGCTGCCGATCCGGTCCTTGTAGACATCTGTCTTGTCGGTGTGCTCGAGGTTCATCACCACGTCGGTGATGCCGAAGAACGCCATGGCGAGCGCGACAAAGCCGATGCCGTCGGCCAATTCGGGAGCGCCGAAGGCGAAGCGAATGCTCCCGGAATTCACGTCCGTGCCGACCAGCCCCAAAAGAATGCCGAAGCAGACCATCGCCACGGCCTTGATCACCGAGCCGCGCGCCAGCACCACGGCAGCAATGAGCCCGAACACCATCAGCGAGAAATACTCGGCCGGGCCGAACTTCAGCGCGAGGTCCGCGAGCGGCGGCGCGAAATAGGCGACCACCAGCGTGGCGATGCAGCCCGCGATGAACGAGCCGATTGCCGAGATGCCGAGCGCCGGCCCTGCTCTGCCCTTGCGCGCCATCTGATGACCGTCGAGCGTGGTGACGACCGACGACGATTCACCGGGGATGTTGACCAGGATCGCGGTGGTCGAGCCGCCGTATTGTGCGCCGTAGTAGATGCCGGCCAGCATGATCAGCGCGGGCGCAGGGCCAAGTCCGAACGTGAACGGCAGCAGCATCGCCACGGTCGCGACCGGGCCGATGCCGGGAAGCACGCCCACGAGCGTGCCGAGGAAGCAGCCGATGAAGCAGTAGACGAGGTTCTGCCAGCTGAGCGCGACGCCGAGGCCGAAGGCCAGATTGCCGAGCGTTTCCATTGCTCAGAGCTCCGGCCAGAGCGGGATCGGCAGACCGAGCAGCCAGGCGAACACGCCGACCGAGAACACGATCAGCACGGCGATCAGGCCCGCGACCTCCAGCGGCTTGCTCTCGTTCGATGCCACCGCTGCGACCGCCACCAGCGCGACAACGGCGGCGACCAGCCCGAAATGCGCCAGCACCACGCCGAACAACGAGATGGCGATCAGGCTGATCAGGATCGGCCGGGCATAGAAGCGCGGCACGGGCGGGCCGTCGATCGCGAATGACCGCGCCGCGATGATCACCCCGAGGCCTGCGAGCAGCGCGCCGACCAGCGTGGGAAACAGCGCCGGCCCCATGCGGTGCATGTTGCCCATGTTGTACTGCCGCGACAGCAGCATGAACACAGCCGCCGCCGCGATGAAGAACAGCCCGGCCCAGAAGTCCTTGGGCGCACGAATTCGCATTTCAAGTGACCGCAGCTGCCGCGGACCTAATCCGCCTTGATCTTCGCTTTCGAGACGATCTGGTCGAGTTGCGCCGCGGTCTTCTTCACCTTGGCATCAAGCTCCGCCGTGCTCGACGGGATGGTCTCGACACCGCCGGTGCCGAAGCGCTCCTTCACGTCGGGCATGGCGAGGATCTTCCCCACCTCGGCGTTGAGCTTGTCGACGATCTCCTTCGGCGTGCCCTTGGGCGCAATCAGCAGCGTCCAGTTCGATAGGTCGACCTCCTTCACGCCCTCCGCCTGAAGCGTCGGCCATTCCGGATTGAACTTCGACGGCTGCGCACCCGTGGTCGCCAGCACGCGCACGCGCCCGGCCTTCACCTGCGGCGCGACCGACGAGCTCGCCAGCACGCCGATCGGGATGTCACCCGCCGCGAGGGCTGCCGCCGCCGGCGCGCCGCCTTTGTACGGAATGTGCTGGTACTGCGTGCTGGTGTTGAGCGCGAGCCACTCCATCACGATCTGGTTGACGCTGCCATTGCCGGGCGTCGCATAAGAGATGCGGCCGGGCTGCGCCTTGGCGGCGGCCAGCACATCGGCCACGGACTTGTAGGGCGTGCCGGCATTGGTCGCGAGCACCATCGGGGCGTCGCTGACCGCGGCGATCGGCGCGAAGTCCTCCCACCGGTAGGGCATGTCCTTGAACAGCGATGGATTGACCGAAACGTCGCCCACGGTGGCCATCACCAGCGTGTAACCATCCGGTGCGGCCTTGGCGCCCGCCGTCATGGCGATGAAACCGTTGCCGCCGGGCCGGTTCTCGACCACCACCTGCTGGCCCCAGGCCTCCGTCAGCTTGGCGCCGACAATGCGCGACGCGATGTCGGCGATGCCGCCCGGCGCGTAGGGCACCAGGATGTGAATCGGCTTGGTCGGGTAGCTCTGCGCAGCCGCGGGCTGAGCCAAGATCGGCGCCAAGCCCGCAAGCCCTGCCACCACCGTTGACAGCAACAACCGCATTCCACCCTCCCATTCTTTTTGTCCGCCTAAGCCTGCATGCCACGGCGGCTTTTGCAATCCTGGAATCGGCCGACCGGCTGCGGCTTTGATGCATCGACGGGTTCAGTTCCGGCCCGCGTTCGGCTAACTGTCGTGGACACGCCAACGTTGGAAGGATTTGCCATGAGCGCCGCAAAAACGAAAAAAGCCAAAGCCCAGCGCGCCCCGGAGAAGAAGGCCAAGAAAGCAACCAAGAGCGCCGCCAAGCGCACAAAGGTCACGAAGGCCAAAAGCGCGAAACCAAAAGCCGCGGCCAAACGTCCGAAACCGCAGGGCGTCGCGCCGCAAGCCGCGCGGCCGTTTCGCTTCACCGCAGCCGACACGGTGCAGATCCGTTTTCCGGGCGACAAGAAGCCGGAGAGCTTCCGCGTCGACGACATGGTCGAGGCGACGCTCGCTGCGCTCGACGGCCAGACCCGGCAATATTACCAGTACCGGCTCGTCAGCAACGACAAGACCGGGCCGGACGGCAGCGAGCGTCACTTCTGGTTTTTCGATCCCAAGCCAGTCGGCCTCCCCGGCCCGATCGGCCCGAGCCTCTGGCAGAAGACGGCCGATGAGACGGTGGATGGCCACGAGGTGATCGATTCCTGCGCCGGGAATTTCAGCACCCGGAGCGTGACGAGCTACGACGGCTCGGGCTCTCTCCACGTGGTGAAGTTCGACAGCACGCCGACCTACCGGATGCGTCTCGATCTCAACGGTAAGCGCGAGGTCTGCGACAGCGTCGCAGTCACGGTCGGTAAGAACGACGTGTTGTCCGTCGCCGGATGACCTACGCCCGCGTCGCTGCTGCCGGCCGGAACGGCGACGGGTCGTCGGGGAGCGGCACCGGCGCGTAGTGGTCGAACTGAATCTTGGTCACAAAGTGCGTGCGGCCCCGGCCGATGGCGACGAGGACGTCCTGGTGACCGAACAGGGTTGCGAGCGGCACCAGCGCTGTGATTACAGCTCCGTGGTCGCGAGTACTTTGGCCCTGGACCTGTGCGCGCCGCGTTTCGAGATCGCGGATCACAGCGGCGACGCAGTCTTGCGGTGCCGTCACTTCCACGTTCATGATCGGCTCAAACAGCACCGCATCGCCCTGCACTAGCGCCTCGCGCAGCGCCATGCGCGCCGCAATCTCGAAGGCTAGCGGCGACGAGTCGACGTCGTGGTACTTGCCGTCGATGAGCGTGACCTTGAGGTCGACCACCGGGAAGCCGGCGAGGATGCCCGAGCCCAGCGCCGACTCGAGGCGCTTCTCGACGCCCGGGATGTACTCCTTCGGCACCGCGCCGCCGACGATCTCGTTGACGAACTCGAAGCCAGTACCCGGCGGCAGCGGCTCGGCAATGATCTTCACCGCCGCGAACTGACCCGAACTGCCCATGAGCTTCTTGTGGGTGTAGTCGACCGTGGCCGGCCGGCTGATCCGCTCAAGATAAGCCACCTGCGGTGCGCCGATGTAGGCTTCCACCTTGTAGTCGCGCCTGAGGATGTCGAGCTTTGCCTCGAGGTCATGTTCGGTCATGCCCTTGATGGTGGTCTGGCCGCTCTCCGGGTCGGTCGAGAAGCGGAATGTCGGGTCTTCTGCGACGAGCCTCACCAGCGCCACGGCGAGCCTCTCCTGGTCGACCTTGGACCTCGGCTCGATCGCGATTTCCAGCAGCGGGGGATCACAGCCAATCATGGATGCATCTCAAGGCGCTATTCGTTTCGCACCGCAGCGTTTGCACATGCAAACCAATGCCGCGCTTTTCGGCACCCCCAAAACCCATCTAGCATGGCTGTGTGACTTCATCTTTGCGCCACCGGGGGCACACATGGCGACATCCTTGCAAGAACCGAGACCGCTGATCGCGGCGCTCGGACCCTGCTACGACACCACACGCGATCTGTCCTGGGTCGTGGTCCGCGCCACGGCCGGCGGCATGCTGCTGATCCACGGCATCAACAAGGTGGTGAATGTCGGGATCGCGACGTTTGCGGCCAACAGCATGGCGCGGCGCGGCATCGAGCCCGCACTCGCGATGGCCTACCTGATCTTCTTCCTGGAGACTGTCGGCGCGGTCTGCATCATCGTCGGCCTGTTCACCCGCTTGATCGCGGCGATGCTGTTCGTCGAGTTCCTGGTGATCATCTTTGTTGCGCACTGGGGCGGCGGCTTCGCCGGCTTCAACTGGAACCGGCAGGGCGGCGGCTGGGAGTATCCGCTGTTCTGGGAGCTGATCTGGGTCGCGATCCTGATGCGCGGCGGCGGGCCCTACTCGCTCGACGCCAAGCTCGGCCGCGAGCTTTAAGGCATCGTCGAGAGCACAGTCCCCAGGCCAAGTTCTAAACCAGGATCGAGATCGACTTGGCCTGGGGATCGACTTCCACCTGCGCGCCATGCGGAATGGCCGCGGTGATGTCCTCGTCGAAGCCCGCGAGCATCGGCACATCGCCGAGGGCTGCGCCCTGCGCCAGGATCGGGTTCACCGAGTTGAGCACCAGCGCGAGCGGCACGATGCCGCGCGCCTGCATCTCGTGCAGCATCCAGGCGGTGGCGACGCCGCCCTTGGCGGTGTCGAGCACCAGGATCTTTCCGACATAGGACTGGCCGACGAGCTTGTGCGCCGGCCGCGAGAACACGCCCTTGATGCGGTCGAGGTCGTAGCGCGCCGAGAAGCCGTCATGGGCGACCAGCGCCTCACCGCGCACCGCGCGTCCCATGGCCTGGCGGGCTTTGAAAATTTTCGGTGCTGTGCTCATGCGAGTTTTCCGCTGACCGCCGCGTTCACGCAGGATTCCATCGAGGCCAGCATCGGCCGGTAGCCGTAGCCGCCCAGGATGTTGACCAGCTTGGCGCTGTTGGTGGCGAGCCGGTTCCAGCCCTTGGCCTCGGCGATCTCGCGCGCATAAGACTGATAGAAGCACATGCCCGACAGCACCGAGCCGCCGGCATCTTCGATGCGCGCCGTGTAGCCCATGCGGTCGGCGTCCGGCTTGACCTGCGGGCTCGTGACCGCGAGCAGCGGCACGGTGAAGCGGCGGCCCTCGCACAGCGCTGCAAGATCGCGCAACTCATAGAGGCTGAGCTGCGGCGCTGAGAACACCACCACGTCGACACGGTCGTCGACCATGTAGGACTTCTGCAACACGTCGATATCGGTCTTGCTCACCACATGGCTCGGGATGCCCGCCGATGCCACGTCGGACAGCTGCCGCGCCTCGGGCGTGATACCGACCCAATGGAACAGCGCGGTCGAGCCGAAGCTCGCCATGGCGGCACCGAAGTGCTTGAGCTGGTCGGACTTCGGCACGCCCTCGCCACCTTCGATCACCGGCACCGCCCAGTAATTGCCGGCAAGCCGGCCGATCACGCCGCCGAGCGCGCCCCATTCGTTGAGCGTGCCCGGCGTGAAGTCGACCACGACACGGAGCGTCGCGCGGCGCTGCTCCGGCAGGTGAAAACCGTAGCGCGGCGTTCGCCCGGTGATGCCGGCGGCGAGCGCCGAGGGGCCGCCCTCGAAGTTCGAGCGCGCGGCGCAGACCGAGT
>JGI25153J46596_10000275_pt1 | contig 40455 bp, 48 predicted proteins | sample AraplaMF_Col_mMF_FD_46596 | JGI IMG/M metagenome (IMG submission 46596)
GATCACCGACATGCTCGGCGGCCAGGTGCAGGTGATCTTCGACAACATGCCCTCGATCATCCAGCACATCCGCTCCGGCTCGCTTCGTGCGATCGGCGTCACCACGGCGGAGCGCTCGCCGCAATTGCCCGACGTGCAGACGGTCGCCGAGACCGTGAAGGGCTACGAGGCCAGCGCGCTGTTCGGCATCGGCGCGCCGAAGAACACGCCGAAGGACATCATCGCCAAGCTCAACGCCGAGGTCAACGCGGTGATCAAGGAGCCCGACATGGCCAAGCGTCTGGTCGAGCTCGGCGGCGAGCCGCGGGTGCAGACTCCGGAAGCGTTCGGCGAGGAGATCAAGGCCGAGACCGAGAAGTGGAAGAAGGTGGTCGAGTTCGCCGGCCTGAAGGTCGAATAGCGATCTTGTGACGACCGGGAATGGAGCCCTGCCGTTCGGCAGGGCTTTTTTCCTGCGCGCTCTATTTCGTGCAACCGCCGGCGCGGCGCGTGCGGCCTGTCGCGCCGTATTGGAGCCGCGATTTACCGCTTCGCGTCGGCCTGCTCCGTCGTGGTGCACGAGAGCAGCATCGTGTAGGCGCGCGCGTTGCCGGCGATGTCGGTGGTCTTCAGCTCGCCCTTGGGCTCCGCGGTCTGGTAGGGCACCACGGAATTGTCGAGGAAGTCGCGCAGGGCGCCGGTCTTGATGGCGAAGTTGATGTTCTCGGGAATGTCGCCGGTCATGGCGGCGATACGCAATCCCGGGATCTTGGCGGTGACCACGCCCACGATCTGGCCGGTGGTGTCGAACAGCGGGCCACCGCTGTTGCCGGGCTGCACGGGCGCGCTGATTTGCAGGAAACGCGTGTCGTTGCGCATGCCGCTGAGCGAGCTCACGATCCCGGTCGTCACTCTTAGGTCCGAGCTGAGCAATCCGTGGTAGGGAAAGCCGATCGCGACGACGGAATCGCCGGCGCGGAACGAGCGGTCGCGAATCCGGGCGAAATCCTTGAACGTCGCCGTCGACGGCGCCTGAAGCAAGGCGAGATCATTGTTGGCGTCGGTCGAAACGACGCGCAGCACCATCGCGGCCTCGCCGGTGAGGTTGCCCTTGATGTCGCCGACGCAGCCATTGACCACGTGATTGTTGGTGACGATGTGCCCGCTCGCGCTCACGACGAAACCGGTGCCACTCTGCGATTTGACGGACTTGCTGGCGGCAGGCGGCGGCGTCTGCTTGTCCGGCGCGGCCTGCGGCTTGGCGGCAACCTTTGTAAAATCGCCGGCCTTGTCCAGCCCGTCGGCCTTGACTCGCGTTACGCAATTGCTGACCGCGGCGATCAAGGGCGCAGTTGACGTCAAACTGAACTGAAAAGGTGTGCCTCTCGCCACCGCCACCATCAGGCTCGCCTTCTGGAAAGCACGCGCGACGTTGGTGGGCAGAACGGCCGAGACCATCACCTCGGATAATGCGGTCGCGAAGAGCCTCACCTCGGCCTGTCCGTCGAAAGTCACGTCGATCGTCAGGTTCTCGCCCTTCTTGAAACGAAACGCTGAATTGGCAAAGCCGAGCAGCCACGCATTGTTCGAATCCTGGCCGACGAGCAGCGTCATGCCGTTGGCATAGGGCGTGCTTGCGGCGCAATGGGAGAATGCGCCGGTTGAATCGTTGGTGTAGGCGCCGCCGTTCCAGTTGCCGACGTGGATGGTGCCGAAAGGGCCCGCCGCATGAGCGAGACCGGCGAGCAACGCCTGGGAAACAAACGCAACGACAAATGACTTAAGCCACATATTCAGCCCCCGGGAATGTTTTGGATCCATCTTATCCGGGGCAGACGGTGTCGTGCAACCGCCAGTTGTTCGTTTGGGCCGGACGTCCCGTCGCGGCTTTCGGGCTTGCGTTTACTTTGCGTCGCTATATACTTTGCAATACAAAGTAACGGGTCAGCAATCCCGGCAAGTCCGTGCGGAGCGAGGTTCTGGCGTTGCCAATGCGCGATCTCGACAAGGCCCTGGCCGATATCGTGGCGATCCGCAGCCAGATTGCGGCCGGCACGGCATTCCGCGGTTACGGCCCGGCGACAATGGCCGCGACCGGTGCCGTCGCGCTCATCACGGCGGTGCTGCAATTCTGGCTGCTCGGCGATCCCACCGGTGAGCCGCTCGGCTTCTTCGCCGGCTGGTTTGTCGCCGCCATGCTGTCCGTCCTGATCATCGGGATCGAGATGCGGGCGCGTTCGCGCCGCCATCATTCGGGTCTGGCCGATGCCATGATCCACCAGGCGGTCGAGCAGTTCCTGCCCGCGGGCGTTGCCGGCGTGCTGCTGGCGGTGGTGATGTGGAAGTTCGCGGCCGAGACGTTGTGGCTGCTGCCGGGCCTGTGGCAGATCCTGGTGTCGCTCGGCATTTTCGCCTCCGTCCGCTCGCTGCCGCGCACCGTGGCGCTCGCCGGCGCCTGGTATTTCGTGTCCGGCTTTTCGGTGGTGGTGATCGCGAGCCAGACCCACACGCTGTCGCCATGGACCATGGGCTTGCCCTTCCTGATCGGGCAGTCGCTGATGGCGGCCATTCTGCATGTCGCATCCGGAGACCATGATGCCGAAGACTGACAGCGCACCCTTCTCCTACGAAGGGCTCGACCGCGTGATCCACGAGAAGGCGAGGCTCGGTCTTCTGACCTCGCTGATGGCGCATCCCAAGGGGCTGGCCTTTGCCGACCTCAAGCAGCTGTGCGGCCTCACCGACGGCAATCTCAGCCGGCACCTTGCCGTGCTCCAGGAGGCCGGCCTCGTCGACGTGACCAAGGGCTACGAGGGCAACCGTCCGCACACCACCTGCCGCCTCACCAGGACCGGGCGCCGCCGTTTCCTCGACTATCTCGCCGTGCTGGAGCGCCTGGTGCGCGACGCCGCCAAGGCCGCCGGCCGCGAGGCGCCGTCGCTCGGCCGCCTCAGCATCGTCTCGACCTGATCCTTCCCCTTTTTTGACCGGAGACTTTGCAATGCAAAGTGATGCGTCCCATAACGAGAAGCTTCATGTCGGCATCATCATGGACGGCAACGGACGATGGGCGACGCGACGCGGCCTGTCGCGCGTGCGCGGCCACGAGGCCGGCGTCGAAGCCATCCGCCGCATCGTCGAGGCCGCGCCCAAGCAGGGCATCGGCACGCTGACGCTCTACGCCTTCTCCGCCGACAATTGGCGGAGGCCAAAAGCCGAGGTTGCCGCATTGATGACCTTGCTGCGCTTCTATCTCGCCAACGAGGTGCAGAGCCTGGTCAAGAACGGCGTGCGGCTCACCGTGATCGGCCGCCGCGATCGCCTGCCCGACGGCATCGCCAGCGCGATCGCGCAGGCCGAACGGGCCACCGCCGGCGGCGGCACGCTGCATTTGCGCATCGCGGTCGACTATTCCGCGCGCGACGCCATCCTCAACGCCGCGGCGAAGGCGGCGGCGCTGGCCAGTCTCACCCGCGAAGCCTTCTCGCAGCTCGTCACCGGCGAAGCCGGCCTGCGCGACGTCGACCTCATCATCCGCACCTCGGGCGAGAAGCGGCTCTCGGACTTCCTGCTCTGGGAAGGCGCCTATGCCGAGCTGCACTTCACCGAGCGGATGTGGCCCGAATTCGACGCCAGCGATCTCGCCGCGGCTCTGGCCTCCTTCCACGGCCGCGAGCGCCGCTTCGGCGGATTGCAGGCCATCCTGCCCGGAGAGGCGCCCTCGCTCTCTCGGGTGTGACGCGCCTCGCGCGCCAGCCGGCCCCCGCTGATTGCCGCCTGGCATGGATCGTGCTCTAGTCTTTCGGCGTTGGGTATCGTCCCGCGACGGGAGGTTTCGCACCATGCGCGCAGTCCTCAATTATTGCACCGGCGGAACGGAACGGCAGCTTGCCGCCGGCACCATCATCGTCGCCGAAGGGGGCACCTCCGGCCATCTCTTCGTGCTGATGCAAGGCAGGCTCGAGGTGCTCAAAGGTGAGATGGTGGTTGCCACCGTCACCGAGCCTGGCGCGGTGCTGGGTGAGATGTCCGTGCTGCTGGGCCAGCCGCACACCGCAACCGTACGGGCCTGCTCCGACGCGATCGTCTACGAATTCGAGGATGCGGCCTCGTTCCTCGAGAAGGAGCCGGGCGTGGCGCTGCTGATCGCAAAAATGCTGGCGCAGCGGCTCAACGTCGCCAACACCTACCTCGCCGATCTCAAACGGCAATATGCCGGCCACGGCACGCATCTGGCCATGGTCGGCGAGGTGCTCCAGAGCATGATCAACCTGCCGCCGCTTGAGGTTTCGCCAGGCTCGGATCGGCAATCCGATCCAAGAATGTGAGCCAGTCGGGCGGCGCCTCGATGGGGGCGGCGGGCCGCCGCAGCGGCGCATTCAGGTCGATCCACTGCGCCTCGCCGGCCGCCAGCCAGAACGCCTTGTCGGCATCGAGATCGAGCACGATGTAGGTTGGGGGACGGCCGGGTTGCAGGCCCGTGTTGAAGACCCAGGTCTGGCCCAGCCGGTCGAACCACGATCCATTGCTGATGAAGGGTGATTGATGCACATGGCCCGAGATCACCATCGACGGCTGGTATTGCATGATCCACTGCACCAGCTCGACGTCGCCGAAGAAGCGCTTGCCGCCCCAGCTCGTCGGTGAATCCGCCGGCGGCGCATGATGCGCCCAGATCCAGCGCTGCGGCCTGACGGCCGCGACATCGCGCAACTGCTCGATGAGGCGTTGCTTGACCTGAGGTCCATCCCACCACGGGCACACGGTGAACAGGGTATCGCCGACCGTAAGGCCGTCGCCGTCGCAGGCGATGCCGAGCTCGCGCACCTCCGAGATCCAGCGCGAAACCTTCTCACCTTCGGCGTTGCGCTCGTCGAGATCGTGATTGCCGGAGCAGAGGATCACGCGGGTCGTCGCGGCCAGCAGCGCGAGGTACTTCTTCACCACCACGATCTGCGCGCGGAAATCGACCATCGAGCCGATGTCGAGTGCGTCGCCGGCGAAGATCACGAGGTCGAATCGCGGCGCCGCGCTGACCAGCCAGTCGAGCTGAGGCAGCGAATAGTGCAGGTCGGCCACGACCAGGCAGCGCATGGAAAATCCAACGGCCAGAGATCAAAAATGTCAGGGAATTCCAAAAACGGCATAAAGCAAGAAGCAGACCAGCCCGCCCGCCCCTTTGCGTCAATCCTATGAGCGACAGCATGCTGCGTCCCGTCGCAGAGCGCAAGGGGCGGCAATGCGGGGGCTGGACCGGATCGCCGAATTCTGGTGTCGTGGCCTGCCCTCAACGCCTGTGTTCACATGACCCCCTTCAAGACCATTCGCGCCCGCGCCGAGAAGCGCAAGGGCGGGCCCAAGGCGCTGGACAAATTGATGCCGGCGAAGCCCGACCTGAAGCGTCTGGCCAAGCTCGGCGACGATCGCATTCTGGCCGAGATGACCAAGCGTGTGTTCTGCGCCGGCTTTGCCTGGAGCGTGATCGATTCGAAATGGGATGGCTTCGAAGAGGCTTTCCTGCATTTCCAGCCGGCCAAGCTCAGCTTCCAGCCGGAAGACTATTGGGAGGGCCTGTTGCGCGACGCCCGCATCGTGCGCAACGGGGCCAAGATCATGTCGGTGCGCGACAACGCCGCTTTCGTCCAGGAGATCGCGAAGGAGCATGGCAGCTTCGGCAAGTTTCTGGCGAAATGGCCTTCGTCGAACCAGATCGGCCTGCTCGATCTCCTGACCAGGCGCGGCAGCCGTCTCGGCGGCAACACCGGCCAGATGCTGCTGCGCTTCGTCGGGTGGGACGGCTTTGTGACGTCAAAAGACGTCGTCGTCTGCCTGCGCGATGCCGGTCTCGACATTGCAGAAGAGGTCAAGTCGAAGGGCGATCTCGCCAAGGTGCAGGCGCAGTTCAACGCCTGGGCCGAGGAAACCGGCCTGCCCTACACCCATCTATCGCGCATTTGCGCGCTGTCGGTGGGCGAGAACCGCAGCGAATAGTCGGTGAGCGCAGCTCACGGCCAGATCGTGTGAATCCTGTGGCGATCTCGTGCCGTGAGCGCGGCAGATGCGACGCGCGATCACAAAATACATTTCGCCGGAACATTTGTCCGCAGCACCTGTTCGGGCTTGAGCCAGGCGGACAAAGGCGCAGGGAACGCGTGCTTCCGCTCAAGGCTATGAAACCGGACACAGAACGGAGCAGCTCATGAAGCTCACATCCGAACAGGTGAAGCAGACCGTCAACCAACTCGGCGCTCAGGTGCTGCCCGACGAACATCCCGCCATGCCGCAGCTCAACAGCATGTTCGGCGAGCACACCTTCTTCGTCGACGAAATGGGCCTCAAGGTGCTCGAGCCCGCCGCATCGCTCGGTGCCGATCGCCAGAGCGGCGAAGTCGTCAGCCTCGCCGATTGGGGCGATTCCGACCTGACCCGCCTGATGGCGCACGAGCCCGAGCCGACCGGCGTGATCGTGGTGTTCGAGCACATGCGGCATTGAGTGCGATGAGACCGGGTCTGGATGCTGCAACGGAGCTCCACTCCCTCTCCTGCTTGCGGGCAGGCAATCGCATATGAATGACACGGGTACTGTCTAGGCTTGCTCCGCCTCTCCCGCTTGCCTTGCGGGAGAGGCCGACGCGCTCGCAGAGTGCGGCGGGTGAGGGCTCTCGCCGCGCAGGGACATCCTCAGTTATTCTCAACAGTGCCTGCGCGGAGACACCCTCTCCCCAGCCCTCTCCGCGCGAGCGAAGCTCGTCGCGCCCCGCAAGCGGGGGAGGGAGCCCAGTGCCGATGCATCCTGCACATCAAATGCGATAGCCTAGCGTTTCCCGCGAGCGGTCTCGCTCAGATGCCGAGCGTCAGCTGCGGCTCCGCATCGTCGCCGGCCTGGAGGGCGGACAGCGAGACACCCAGCAGCCTGACGCGCTTTCCCAGCGGCATCCCGGCCTCGAGCAGGCCGCGGGCCAGCCGCTCCAGATCGTCCCGCCCCCTGACCGGCGCTGCGACGGACCTGCTGCGCGTGATGATCTCGAAGTCGGCGAACTTGATCTTCAGAGTGACGGTGCGGCCGCGATTGCCGGTCGCCTCGCAATGGCGCCAGACCTTGTCGACGAGAGGTCTGAGCTCGGCCGCCAGCGCGTCATATTCGGCGAGGTCGGTCGAGAACGTGTTCTCCGCGCCGATGGACTTGCGAATCCGGTTGGCCCGAACCGGCCGTTCGTCGACGCCGCGCGAGATCCAGTAATAATAGGCGCCCGACTTGCCGAAATTCGCATTCATGAATTCCAGCGTCTGGTTGCGGATGTCGAGGCCGGTGAACAGGCCGAGCGAATTCATCTTCGCAGCCGTCGCCGGTCCGATGCCGTGAAACTTCCCGACCGGCAGCGTTTCGACGAAGGCCGGTCCCATCTCCGGCGCAATCACGAACTGGCCGTTGGGCTTGCGATGATCGGAGGCGAGTTTTGCCAGAAACTTGTTGTAGGAGATGCCGGCCGACGCGTTGAGGCCGGTCTCGGCCTTGATCTTCTCGCGGATCCGCAGTGCGATGTCTCGCGCCAGCGGGATGCCTTGGAGATTTTCCGTCACGTCGAGATAGGCCTCGTCGAGTGACAACGGTTCGGTGATCGGCGTGTGCTCGGCGAAGATGTCGCGGATCTGCCTGGAGATCGCCTTGTAAACCTCGAAGCGCGGCCTGACGAAGATCAGATCGGGACATTGCCGCTTCGCCGTCACCGACGGCATGGCGGAGCGAACGCCGAACTTGCGCGCTTCGTAGCTTGCGGCCGCGACGACGCCGCGCTCCGCCGAGCCTCCGACCGCAACCGGCTTTCCACGCAGCTCCGGATTGTCGCGCTGTTCCACCGATGCATAGAAAGCATCCATGTCGATATGGATGATTTTGCGCACCGGCGAGGCCGCGCCGGTCACCGTGTCGGATTCGCTCATGGAAAGATGATACAATTGCGCCATGAGAAGCGCGAGGTGGTGGATGTTTCAGTTGTTGCTCTTCGTGGCAGGCGTGGTCGGAATCGGCTGGCTGATCGGCGCGACGAATCCGCCCGGGGAGTGGTATGCCGGCCTTGCCAAGCCGGGCTTCGTGCCACCGAACTGGGCGTTCCCGATCGCCTGGACGATCCTTTACATTCTGATCGCTGTTGCGGGATGGCGAACCTTTCGCCGCGAACCCAGGGGCAAACCGATGCGGGCCTGGGCAGCACAAATGGCCCTGAACTTTGCATGGTCTCCGGTCATGTTCACGATGCATCAGATTGGCGCCGCGCTCGTCATCCTCATCGCTCTGTTCGTCGCGATCGTGGCCTACATCAGCCTCGAGCTGTCACGCGACCGGCTCGCCGCCGCCTTGTTCGCACCCTATGCAGCCTGGGTCGCATTTGCCGGCGTGCTCAATGCGGCGATCTGGCGGTTGAATTGAGACGCTGCGTCTCGACCGCTTCAAAAAACAATCTCCGGCTTGTGAGTGGCAAGTATGGACACGCGATCCAATATGAGCCCGCGGAGGACAGCCCATGCAATACAGCTCCGAGCTCATTCACACCATGCGTCAAGCGCTGGAGACCGTGATGGCAAGCGTGCCGGCCCATCAGTCGGTGTTCGGCCTGAAAGCGGCCGTCGCCGAATGCATACTGAATGCCGCCGCACACGGCCAGACGTCGTATGACGGACTGGTGACGGCTGCGTCCGACCAGATTCAGGCAATCATAGCGATGCTGACGTGAGTGCCGGCACTTGAATGGCTGGCAACTGGCGCACCCGACACGATTCGAACGTGTGACCTTTGCCTTCGGAGGGCAAGGGTGGATAGATTACTCTTGCTTACCTGAAATCCCTTGGAATTGATCATCCTCGCATATAGGCTGAAATCAGCCTGATTTGGGGGCTACGGTCGTTTCCTCAGATTTCCCCCGTTTTCCGGCATCTGCTTACCCGGTGCTTACCCGAGGGGAAATGCCAAAGCTTACGAAACGCACCGTCGATGCGGCGGAAACAACCGGCAAGGATCTCTTCCTCTGGGAGGAGGAGTTGCCGGGGTTCGGCCTGCGCGTCAAGAAGAGCGGCGCAAAGTCCTTCGTGGTGCAATATCGGAACGCGAACGGGCGCAGCCGGCGGCTCACTCTGGGGCGGTACGGCGTCCTGACGCCGGAGGAGGCCCGTCGAGACGCGAAACTGGCTCTGGCGGATGCTGTTCGCGGGCAAGATCCCGTCGAGGCCAAGAAGCTGGCCCGCGGCGCCATGACAGTCGAGGAGCTCTGCCGGGAGTACCTAGACAAGGCCGAGCGCGGCCTCATCCTCACGCGGCGGGGCGAGGTCAAGAGCAAGACGACCCTGTACAGCGACAAGGGTCGTATCGAGCGGCACATAATCAAGCTGGTCGGCAAGAAGACCGTGAAGGGTTTCACCTCCACAGACGCAAAGGGTCTCCAGCGCGACATCATCGCCGGCAAATCGGCCGTCGACGTCAAGACCAAGGCCCGAGGACGGGCAATCGTGACTGGCGGGAGGGGAACCGCGGCCCGGACAATGGGCCTTTTGGGGGGCATCTTCAGCTATGCCGTTGACGAGGGCTATCGGCCGGACAACCCGGTCAGTGGCATTCGTCGCCCCAAAGACCAAACCAGAGAGTGGCGCCTAGATGACGCTGGGTATCGGCGCCTGGGTAAGTGCCTAGCCACCGCCGAGGTAAACGGCGAGCACTGGCAGCGCGTCCTCGCGAGCCGGACATCCGCCATGACTGGTTGCCGGCTGGACGAGGTGGAGGGACTGCTGAAGACCGAGGTGGACACCACCGGGATGGCCCTTCGCCTCGGCGACAGCAAGACTGGCAAGAGCATTCGTCCTGTTGGACCGGCAGTTATTGCGGTCCTGAAAGAGGCGATGGCCAAGTCTAAGTCGAAATATGTCTTTCCTGCCATAACGACCGACACGAAACATCATACCGGCTTGACGCGATGGCTGCAGAAGGTGTCGGCGAAGGACGTCCCGGGGATCACCAGCCATGGCTTACGGCACTCGTTCAGCTCAACGGCCGAGGACCTAGGCTACACGATACCGACGATCAAGGCGCTCATCGGGCATTCCAAAAAGGGAAACGTGACGCTGGGCTATCTTCACAAAATCGACGCGGCGCTCCTGGCGGCTGCCGACCGCGTCGCCAAGCACATCGATGACGCCATGAACGGAAAGAAGCAGAGCAAGGTCGTTCAGTTTCGGAAGGCCTGACCAATCGGCGCGGCTAGGGTAGCTCCCGAAAAGCTGGTCCGCACCAGCCTGCCGCGTCGACCATTTGCGGGAGCACTAGCGGAGTGCGGTTGTGAAGAAGAAAAGCCATAAGGCGGCAACGGTCGACTTTGAGCACAAGCGAATCGAAGAACGTCACGAACCAAGCGGCAGTGTCACATACCTCGAGACACGCGGTGCCCGAGAGGCGAGCACAGTGTTTCTGTTCGAAGATATCGAGCAGACCCTCTCGATGGGCAACTATCAAGGGTATACTGCGGCGGACACTTATTCTTCCTTCTTTGAGGCCGCACACCACTGGTTAAAAGAGGCCGGCGAGAAAACATTCTTCGAGGTCGTGGATGACGTCGAACGGGTGAAAATGGAGTTGCCGGCCGAAGAGCGTACAGGGGAAGTTGATCGGTTCATCTTCCAAAAGTGGGCCTTTGAAGTCGGCATGAAACATGGCTTCTTGTCTCCAGCTGCAATTGCGGCTGAGTTTGTTTCGGCTTCTGATTACCTCCACCGGCTGGTGAACGGAAACCAGGAGCTTCAGCGCGCGATCTATCAATTCGCAGAAGCTTGGCACTGGTTCCAGTTCGAAGGGAAAGGCGAGCATGAGCTGGCCGCTATAGGGCTTCAGAGTGCCAGAGCCAGAATGATGGGCCCGCAGGCGCGGCGAGAGATGGGCGATCTGCGAAAGAAGATTGTCTTGAGCGCCTACGAGGCCTTCGCCGCCGACGAGAAGAATGGAGCATCCAGGACCAGTGCCAAGGCCGCGGCCGGTGCGCTCTTGGCTGGAATTAACCGCAAACTGACCGATCTGAACCGCAAAAACATCGCCCTTAAGACTCTCACCGACGAGCTGCGGCCGATTATCGAAGAGCGCTTTCCTAAGAAGAAATCCAAACGATAATTCCTGAATGGCCAATTCCGGGAATATCGCAATCCGAATTGGCCAATCCGGGAAACTGGCAGTCTTCCGAAATTTCCTCCAGGCGATATTCCTCGCCTCACGTTGACGCGGAGTTTTCCGCATTGCTGTGAGGCCCTGATGAACGAAGACGCGAACTTGAGGAATGAGCGCCTGCTCCGACGTGCGCAGGCGGCAAAATATATCGTCGATACCTACAACGTACCCTGCTCTCCGAAGACGCTGGCAAAACTGGCATGTGTCAGTTCGGAGGGGCCGCCCTTCCACGCCGGCAGATTTCCGCTCTATCCGATCTCCGGGCTGGACGCATGGGCGAAGAAAAAAATCGGCCCCCTGGTCAGATCGACCTCCGAAGTCGATCGCGCGGCCTGATCACTACCACATCCCCATAACGAAAACCCGGCAGCACGATCCACATCTTGGCGGATCAGATCGTGCGCACCGGGCTCTCTAGGAGTCTTTAAACTTGAAAACCTGTAGCAAACGACGTCTCAAAGCACAATCAGTTTCCGACCTTCCGTTGTTCAGCTGGCGCGTAGTCGTGCTGCACCCGACCACGCGAGCCGGGAGCTTCGTCGCGCGCCGGTATCGCGTCCATCCGGCGGTCGCCGACTTGATCGCGAACCTGGCCGGCATCGGATCGGGGGTGGAGCAATGAGCAGCATCACCATCCAGAAATCGGACGGGTCACGTCGAACCTTCACGGGTCGCCAAGCTTGGATGCTGCGGAGGCTGATCGACGCCGGATCGACCGGGATCACCCTGCTGGAAACGCCGGGTCCGAGGTGCTCGCACTACATCTACATGCTCAGGAAAGCGGGATTGAGCATCTCGACCACGAGCGAACCGCACGCCGGGGCATTTCCCGGCATGCACGGCCGCTATCGGCTCGAAACCCCCATCACCGTTGTTGCAGAGGCTGCGTAATGAATTTTCATCACTCACGCGCGCCGCTGACCGCAGCGGAGTTGAAGCGGCGTGCCGAAGCGCTGATGGCGAACGGTAAAGACAAGCCGGAGAATCACTCCGAGGCCGAGGCAGCAGCTTCGGAAGCGGGCGACCAACGGCAGTACGGCCCCACGGCTGCGAAAGTGCTGCGCGACGTCAAACGCAGCGTTGCGTTGGCATCTCAAGGGGCCAAGTTCGCCGTGTTCACGGAAGCCGCCGCAACGCTGGCGGAAGCCGTGGCGAGCCAATGGGTGCCCAAAAGCGTGATGGTTGATCGTCTCTCAGAAATCGCCATCGCTCACCGATACTTTGGGCAAGATCGGCGCGAGGTGGAAGAGCTGATCGGCCAATACGCCGAACGGACCTCCGCCCCGAAGCAGAAGCCCGATCAAACCGCGTCTGGTGCCAAGCCCGCAAAGCGCAGGTTGATTGCGCATCGCGCCAGCGACCTCGAACCGGAGAAGCTCGTCTGGGTCTGGCCCGGCCGCATCCCGGAAGGCAAGCTCGTCCTGTTGGGTGGTCCGCCCGGTTTGGGCAAGAGCCAACTGACCGCCTTCATGTCGGCCACCGTCTCGAACGGTGGTCACTGGCCGTGTGGTGAGGGCTCGACGCTCCCGGGTGACGTCATCTTCATGTCCGCGGAGGATGGTGTGCAAGACACCATCATCCCGCGCCTCATGGCGGCGGGGGCCGATCGTGACCGTGTTCACATCGTCTCGGCCGCGACGAAACCGGACGGGACCGGACGGAAGACGTTCAGCCTGAAGACGGACGTCGATCTCCTGGAAGAGATGGCGAGGAAAATCGGCACGGTCAGGTTGATCATCGTCGATCCGATCAGCGCGTACATGGGCGGCAGCGACGGCAACGGGAACGTAGAGACCCGCGAAGTGCTGGAGCCGTTGGCCGACATGGCAAACCGTCTGCGCATCGCCGTGGTCGCCGTGACGCACCTCAACAAGGGTGGAGGTGGCGGCAACCAGAGCGCGTTGAACCGGTTCGCCGGATCGATCGCTTTCGTGGCTGCGGCCCGAGCTGCGTTCGCCGTGATCGAGGATCCGGAGGACGACGAGCGGCGGTTCTTGCTCCAGGCCAAGAATAACCTCGGCAAGAAGTGCAAGGGATTGGCCTTCCGGCTCGAGCAGCGCCTGGTGGGCGACGACGTCATGTCATCGAATGTCATGTTCGAGGGCGACCACGTCAGCGAGTCGATCGACGAGGCGCTGACCGCCTCTGAGAACCGAGGCGCCAAGAAGGGCCAGTCGGGCGGCGGCAAGGAGGATGTCATCCAATTCTTGAAGGACATCTTGTCAGGTGGACGGGTGGATGTCCTCGAGGTCGAGCGCCAAGCCAGGGCCGCAGCGCTGCTGGAGGACGACAAGCGGCTGAGCAAGAGCAAGGCCTTCCGCGATGCCCGGACGGAGCTGGGCATCAAGTCCACCAGGGACGGCTTCGGCCCCGGGTCCCGGTACGTCTTGGAGTTGCCAGACGTATCATGGGCGCCCAAAAACCCCATGGGCGCCCCCTCCCAAACAAGGGCGCCTATGGATGATTTGGGCGCCCATGGAGAGGGTGGAGGCCTGCAATGACGGGCCTCCGAATCCGCCTGAAGGATCGGAGAGCGCATTGGCTCTTCCGGTTCGAATGCGACGGCCAATCCTATACTGGGGGTATCGGCCGGTTCGAGGATGGCCGAATCGCGGAGGTCTTCATCAACGGGACGAAGGTTGGCACGGCTGCCGAAACCAACGCTCAGGACGCGGCAATCGTCGCGTCCTTGGCCCTTCAGCATGGCTGCCCGATCGAGACGATCCAGCATGCTTTAGCAAGGTCAGGCGGTTCGGCGGGCCCCTTGGCAACGCTGCTTAGGAGGGTCGAAAATGAAACCGCCTGAGGCTACTCATTTTAAGATCCTCACACCCTACGATCCTAAGGAAGGCATCAGCCTTGCTATGGCAGCCAAGAGGGCAGGAAAGTCCGAGACGACCATCCGGAATTGGTGCCCTCAGCATGGCCTTGGGCGTCGTGTCGGAGGTGGGGTTTGGGTCGTCAGCCAAGTCGCTCTAGCGATGTTTTTGGACGGCGATATGAAGGCCCTCGCGGCGTACCATTCCGGCGACCATTCAACCCCGCCAGTTGCTCAGTACTTTGAACGGTTCGGTCTGCCTCAGTTCAAACCTGCCGCAAGCGGTGGCGGAGCGGACCTGCGCCGGCAGATCCGCTAGGACCGCTTGTGACCCAAAGCCGACCTAGTCCGTGCCCGTTGATGACAATTGCATCGCCGAGTAAGCTTGTGTCATTGCCAAAAGCAGGGGCGTCTCATAAACAACCTTTGACCCCGAACCTAACCTTTAGGAATGCTTGAGCGGGAATCCTTCTGCACGGTCTATCCAGCCTTGATGCAAGTGGCAAACCTTTCACATTATTCAGTTCTTAGAGCGGCTCGGTCGCGTTGCACTTGAATCGGCGGATGACCCGAGCTTCGATGGACACGTTCGTGATCGGCGTGGGCAAAATGCCGATGTGGCGATCGGAGCGTCGTCACGATAGATGTGCTAGGTCTCGTGGTTCGTATTGGCGGATCGGCGGCTGGTTAGGGCGGTCATGGCCCGGCGTTAAGACATAGCAGGTCACAATCTTGCGAAATTTTCTTCATCGGCAGGCCGAGGTCTTCCTAAACCGTCAGAAATCAACTGAAATCGCAACATATGTTCGAGCAACAACTTAGGTTCGCTGCAGCAGCTATCTCGTCCGGAAACTTAGCTGCGGGCGAGGTCGTCTGCCGGGATATTGTCGATCGTGACCCGCGCAATGCTGCCGCGCTTAACTTTCTCGGCGTCATCGCTGTCCAGGTTGGCGTGACCGATCAGGCCGCGACCTATTTTAAGATCGCAGCCCGGGCCGATCCAAATAACGATCAAGTCAAGAACAACCTCAAGAAATTGAGAAAGCATACACGTATCGAGCGCGCCAAAGCACCTGGCCAGCGATATTTGCTCGCAAAGAGCTGGGGCTTTGGTTTTTGGTCCGACGTATCCCAGGTGCTTGGCAATCTCCTTCTTGCGGAGATCACCAATCGAATCCCGGTCATACATTGGGGGACCAACAGCCTGTTCGGTGATGGCTTGAGCGGCCGCGATGCGTTCAAGCTGCACTTCGAGCCAGTGTCGACGGTGAGTCTAGTTGATCTCGCGGGCCTCCAAGGCGCGACGTACTTTCCGCAAAAATGGAATGCGACGAATTTGGCAGCGGACGATGTCAACAAATGGCACGGCACCGACTCCCGCGCTGCGGGCCTGTATTTTCTGGCTAGGCAGGAGAGCGTCGCTGTCAGTGACTTCTACGTCGGAGTCGTTGACCTCATGCCCTGGCTACCGACCATCCACCCACTTCATGGGAAGCCAATCAGGCAGGTCTATCGCTACCTGATCGAGAAATATCTGCGTCCGGTTGAATCCGTCCGCCGGGCCTGCGATGCCTTCTTCAGCGACCACCTGAATCAAGGCCCATTCGTCGCGGTTCACATGCGCGGTTCCGACAAGGCCCAGGAAGACAATCAACTGCACGAAAAAAACAGGTCCTATTTCGCGTTAATCGACGAGATCGATCCGACATGGCGGATTTTTCTGCTGACGGATGACGAGCAATTGCGAGCCGAAATGACGAACGTCTATGGCGACAGAATCATCACTATCGATTGCCAGCGAACAAGCACAGCGACCGGTGTGCACTATCTACCCTCCATTTCCCGCGTCAAAGCTGGCCATGAAGTGATGACCGACACCTACCTAGCTCTCCGGGCCAACCGTTTCATCGGCAACGGAAGTTCCAGCGTGTCGGCCATGATCGACGTGCTGAAGGATTGGCAAGCGGAGGAAGCTAGTCTCATCGGCCAATCGATACTCCTGCAGAGAAACCTCTATATTCACGTTAGAGAGTGATAGTGCCGAAGCGGCGCTGACCCGGTGCGTTAATGACGCTATTCGCCTGTTGGCCGCTCGCCCTTCGCTCCCGCTGAGATAGACACCTCGACTTCCGCTTCTGGCCCTTAGCCGACGCGCAGCGGAAGCTCTGGCATGTCCGCTTTAGGAGAAAGAGCGGATCGAGCCTTTGGCAGCCCCAATATTCCGCCTTTGACCCTTAGCCGATATCGCAGGGTCCTCGGCAAATGTGCGCTTTGTAAGGTTGTGCCGACCTTGTCACGCGGAGGCTCGCTGAATGCTTGCCTTCGCCGGCAAGCCGAAGCGTGCAGGTTTTCCCGGTAGGCGAACCAGGCCAATAAGTTCATATGCCGCTTTCAGCGAACCAAAGTGGCGGACTACGGTCCCCCAGGACGGCAAGTCCCCATCCGCGTCAATCAGCCGTGCTGATACGCGACCCTTCTCTTTCGCAAGCCGCTTCAGCCCGGCGAGGATGTCATCCGAGCGATGCCATAGGCGGCTCCGCTGTTGTTCATGGCGCGGCCGGCGACCAATAATCTTCTTGCCTTCCTTCTTTCGCTGCAAGGCGGCCTTCATGATGCTGGAGGCCGTCCGAGGCGGCAGGTTCGCAAGGGCCCTCGCTTCGTCGAGCGAGCCGAACCGTTTGGCGTAGTAATAGGCGCTTGGGGTTACACCGTTCTGGTCGAGTAGATTGGCCGACATGTAGCCGGTCTGCTCCTCAAGCTGGCGCAGGGCTCCAAGTAGCTCTGGCTCGGTCCAGTGAACGCCATGGCAATAGTCGTCACACCCTCTCGCTTTGCGGCGCTTCCACATGAGTTGCTGGCGCTGGCTATGCGTTAACGCCGGTAGGCCCGCTTGCCGCATGGCCTCTGGGATGGACCCGAAGTACCGTCGGATAAGGACACTCGAAGGCAGCTCGCTTGACCTATCAATGAGCAGCGTAGAAATATGCCCGTGCTCACTATGGAGTTTCCGCAGGCCCGCCAGAATATCCTTCTTGCTCCAATGGAGCGAGTTTATACCGAAGGGCGATATAGGCGGCGGCGTATACCCTATTGCGTCATATGCGCCATGAAGCGACCCGAAGTACCTCATGATGGTTTCGGGCGCCGGCACTTCCTTGCCTTCATTGATTAAAGAGTATGAAAGGAAGCCCTCCCTCGCGAGCAAAGCTTTCAAAGACTTCATGATGGTGTTTCGGTTCCAATGCCGGTTCGCACGTTGTCGAAGCAGCTCCTGAGCCTTCCGAAAGACCTTAACAGGAATAATCGGGTCAAACGCCGAATAGCGCGTCCATGTTTGCTCAGGATTTTTGATGGCCGGTCCCTGCAAAGTTTGGGTCGTCAAGTTGTACGTCATCCGGCCGATGCAGAGCTCGTTTGACAGGACGTGCCGGATAGTGACCCACTTCAAGGGACCATCGTCATAGCCCTTGATCCCCTCATTGGCGAAGCACCGGGCAATGTCGGCAATCGTCATCCGCTGACGCACATACATGCGGAAGATGCGTTTGATCACCGCAAGCTCTTCCGGCGGTCCTGGAACGACGATGACTTTGTCTGTCGAAAGCGCCTTGCGTTCCCGGCGTTTAAGGACTTGTTTCGGATTGCGTCCAGCGTCAACAAGGAGGCGGCGGAAGCCATAGATCAGCGATCCGCCCTGGCGGAAACCTAGCTGCGCCTGCTGGCGCTTCGCGCGCGACATTCTCGCAGACAGTTCGCGGCTGTATTCCCCCGCCATCACTCGCTTCAAATGCTTGACGATGGTGGTGATGGGAGCAACGTCTTCGCCGAAGGGCTCACCGCAGTAAACGACGCGCACTCCGGCCTGCCGGCAGAGGAATTCATAGTGGGCCGCCTGGTCCGGGTTCTGAAACCTTCCCCACCGGCTCACATCGTAGACCAGGACGGCGTCGAATTTGCGCTGGGGCGCTAGGGCGTCGCTCAGGAGCTGCTTGAGTGCGTCCCTTCCTTTCAGGGATAGGCCGCTCTTGCCGGCATCGATGTATGTCGCAACGATTTGGTATGCGTTCTGCCGGGCGTACTCGGCGATGGCATTCGTCTGGTTCTCGGTTGAGTAGCGTTGGTTGTCGGACGACATCCGCAGATATTGCGCCGCGCGCGTCGTGGCGCCAGACCAAACCTTGCTAGTCGCGAGATCATACTGCATCGCCAGCCAGCTCGTTGGGCGAATCAGCCGCTGTCCGAGGCTAGGTAGGGGTCCGTCTTCCGTCCAGCTAAAACAGCAACAAAAGAACGCGCCGACTGCACGAAAGGGCTAATTGGCTGAAGCCGCCGAAGGAGGTTTTCAGTTTGATACGAATTTGCGATTAGGGGCCTTCTGGGATGTCGCCCTTATGCGCCAATAACTGTTCCCGTTGCGAATCGCGTCGGGCCTCAATGCCGGCTTCCTGGAGATGAGCCGATCATAGTCAAGCAGGACGTCGAGGAAAGCTTTTGGCCCTTCGGCGACATCAGGGCAGCCATGAGATATGTCTGTTTCAAGCTGATGAGCGAACCGCTGACGCGCAAAGTTCGCAGCTTCCGCTAAGCGCGCAATATCCGCAGTCTTGAAATGGCGTCGCTGATGCGTCCCTCGTACTGACAATCTCATGCAGATGGCATGAGGACGAGAGATGGACGACGCTCGGAAGTTCGAGGAGTTGGTGCAATTCAGGGCACCGATAAATCTGTCCGAAGCCATAGACGCGGCAGCGAAGCAAAGATGCCAGTCAAAGTCTGACTACATTCGGCAATCGATTGTCGATCGGCTTCGTTCGGACGGCGTACATCTACAGAGCTTCGCCGGGCGCGCGCTGTGCGCCTTCTTGGTCCTCGCGCTGGCTGCTTCCAGTGTGATGGCTGCGGGTACCATCCCGCTTTCGATGACGCAGCAGTTCGACAGTCTGGGGAAGCCTCTCGGCGGGGGTCGTTTATTCTTGATCCAGGCCGGCACGGTCGGAGCCCCACAAAACTGCTACCAAGATTCAGGCCTCACAATTCCATGGCCCAACCCGATCACACTGGATGCAGCCGGCCGGGTCCCTCAGCTGTTCTGCGCTGATGGGTCAATCAAAGTCCGGTTGACGGACAAAAACGGCGTTCAGCAGCTCGTTGCAGATAACGTGCTGGTCATAGGTCCCAGCTCGGGTGGCGGCGGTGGCGGCAGCGTCGATCCGACGACCATTATCCAGACCGGCCAGATTATCCCGATGTACGGGACCGGTGTCTTGACCGGGTTTGTGCGTGCAAACGGACGGACAATCGGGTCAGCATCTTCTGGGGCCACTGAGCGGGCAAACGCCGACACACAAGCGCTGTTCGAATACCTCTGGGGCGCTGATGCCAACCTTGCGGTAAGCGGCGGGCGGGGGGCGAGCGCTGCTGCGGATTGGGCGGCAAATAAAACCATTGCTCTTCCCGACTGGCGCGGCCGGGCTTTGGCCGGTCTCGATGATATGGGCAACAGCCCAGCGGGGCGGTTGACTGCGACTTACTTCGGCACGGCGGCAACGGCGCTCGGAGCGGCAGGCGGCGCGGAGAGTAAGTTGTTCCTGCAAGCCAACCTTCCCGCCGCAACATTATCGACCACAATCAACGATCCTGGTCATACGCACCTCTTCGGCGGCAGCGGTGTAACTTCGGTCAAATTGATTAATCTGCAAAATAACAGCGGGAATCCGGTTAACTCGATCCAATTCAACAACGGCACTGACGGGACAGTTGCTATCCAAAGCACCACGACCGGTATCACTGCGTCAACGGCATTGGGAGGGGCAGGAACTCCTCTCGCTGTCGCGTCACCGATGATGCTCGCAACGATCTACCTGAAACTCTAGGACCCTCAATGATTACGCTCACGATAAACGAGAAAGACGGCCAGAAATTCACCGTGCGATTTCAGGTGAAGACTACGGATGGAGACCAGCAGGTCTGGCGCGACGGGGAAGTGAACCACGAGGCCGGACAATCTCAAGCCTACGGCCTCGACGAGAATTTCAGGCTCATTGTCGAGGCTCCTCAGGCTGAGCAGCCCAGCGATGCCGGGAACTGAAAAAACAGTCGAAAAACAGCGTGGCCGACCGTTCCAGAAGGGGCAGTCCGGCAATCCTAACGGTCGTCCAAAGGGCGCACGCAATGTGACCACGTTGGCGATCGAAGCCCTCTTGGACGGTCAGGCCGAGGCGTTGACACAGAAGGCGATCAACCTCGCGCTAACCGGCGATATGGGCGCCCTCCGGCTGTGCCTTGATCGCATCATGCCGGCGCGGAAAGATCGGCCCGTTACGTTCGAGCTTCCAACGATCAACAGCGCCCAAGATGCAGCTCAGGTCTCATCTGCTGTGCTGGCGGCAGTGGCCACGGGTGAACTCACTCCTGCTGATGCCGGCGAGATTAGCAAGCTGATCGATACATGGGTAAAGGCGTTCGAGACGGCCGAATTGGCGGAAAGGTTGGAGCGGTTGGAAAGGATGACGAGCCAATGATGGGCCTAAATCTGGAATCGCGCATCGTCAGATTAGAAGAGCGGCAAAATGCACGGGGCAGACACCCTTATGTCTATCATGTGAGCGAACCAGCCACTCCAGACGAGATGGTCGCGATTGAAGGGGCCAAGTCTGCTGGGCATTGCTTCATCATTGCTCCGTGGCCCTGTGCCACGGTGGAGGAGTGGTTGGCGGTTTATGGTCTTCAAGAGGTGCTCCAATGATGGGGCGTGGGCTAGAATCGCGCATCGTCAAGCTCGAGGTACGAACGGCAAGGCCTCACGAAATGCTGGTGGTCTGGCGTCGACCAGGGGCCGACGTCGCCCTAACATTCAGAGGCGTGACTTTCGCTCCAGGCGATAAGGTGGTCTGTGGCGAGTGGTTCGAGGATGGTCCGTTGCCGGAGCCGCGCTGGTACGGTGAACGGCTAAGTCAAGCCATGCCGACTACCGAATATGAACAACTGAATCGCACGATTGATCGCATTGTTGAACGCTCGGAAGCGGCGCGCAACAAGGCCGGTTTTGCGTCCTTCCCGGCCATCACTGAGCAACGCATAAAGCAGATGAGCGATGCCGAGCTGATCCACGGGCTACTTGGGGTGCAGACATGAAAACCGCCATTTCTCGCCGCCTCGCGCTTTTGGAAGCCCGCCACAATCGCACAGCCAAGCGCGTGCACATCATCACCGCGGCCGATCAGGAAGATGCCAACCGGCAGATGGCAGCTCTGATCGCGGCCGGCGCGGCTCGTGATGGGTTTCTCTGCCTGACCGGAAAGCCCTTGGTGCATTGATGGCCGCAATTCAGGCCCGCATAATCCGGCTTGAAGAGGCGGCCCGGCGCCGGCACAGTTCCGGATTGTCTGGTGAACGCCGAAAAATGCTGACGGATCTAGCCGTGCTTCATGGCGACATGGCCGCGTCGGAGGAGCTTTCGCATTTCAGGCGAGAGATCACCAGTGCGACTAACGAACGGCGCCAGGCTGCCATTGCTGCAGGCCTCAGAGCAGATCAGTGAGCGCAAAGTCGCTCATACTCCCCGCTTTCAATCCGCGACTTTCATCCATCGGACTTCAACGCTCTTTGTAGTCAGATCCGGCATTGGAAAGTCGTACCACTCCCAAGTAAGTCCATCATTGTGGGAAATTATCGGTTTTCCGGTCTTGGTATCGCGGCCATATTTCGGCGCGCCTTCTCCTCCAACGACGACACCTGCTGCATTGTATGCAGTAACCCGCGGAGCGAAGCTGCATCCCTTAATGCCCAGTGGTGCTTGAAGAAAGTTACAATCAGCCGGCTTGGAGTTCACGCTGACTCCGCTGTAGGGAACGCCATACTTCACAGACCACCAAAGCTTATCGTTCCAATGGTCTCCGCTGCCCGGCCAAAGCGCCCAGACAAGAATGCCTAATAGGAACACCCAGGCGCAGCCGCCGTCGTCGTTCATCGCGTAACTTCGCCCCCTAGTCGCGCGTGAAGCCAGCGCAGAGCCAGCCAATCAACCAGAAACAGCAGAAGGAAGCTGCTCCGCTTAGCAGCGAGATTGCTAGACCAATGAAGAACGGTTGGATTGCGTACTCGAGCGGGGCTGGGGGACTCGACCTAGCAAAGGCGAGCACGGTCTCGAGTGGCTCGCCATAAAACGAGTATCCAGGGCAGCCGGATTCATCGTAGTCGATCTTGGTCTGATCGTAGCTCTTCATCTTCAGGAAACGTTTGTCCCGGACTAGGCGGGCAACGCACGTAGCCTGCTCGAACCTTCGCTCCTCCCTCTGCTGCTGCTCGAATGCGATCAGGACGGTAATCGCTATTCCAGCAAGGATCACGAGGGTAGCTGCCACGATCCCCACACGCTTAAACCCCCGAATGAATCTTGCGCCGGCCGTAAGGGGTGCCGCGGGCAGGGACGACGGGTGGTTGTAAGGGCGTAACTCGGTCATGGAATCATCGGTTAATGTCAGTGAGTGCAATAGCTGCTCGGACCAGGCCGGAACAGCCATAGTATTACCGTGAGGCCGCTTTATCTCCGGCGGTAGGCAGGCTCAACTTAGGAGGCGCCGTTCCGGCATAACACCCCGAAGGTAAGCCACCCGCTGACGCGCTTCCTTTGAACGGGCCAAATTCCCAAGCGACCGCGTTCCCCCAAGACTCTTCCAAAGAGAACCGAAGTTCATCCGCGAGACATTCCGTCATCCATCGAAGGCCGTGTCGTGTTGTTTTATTGTCAGCGGCTTCGATTTGAGCAATGCGTTCCCCGACCAGCCGCATCGCTTCGCGAATGCGCGGATTGCCAACCATTTCCATTTCGCTCCAACGAAGGGCCCAAAACCTCGCGGTCTCTTTCGTCCAGTCATCAGTGCCAGGCTTGAGATTTTGAAGGCGCCCCGTGGTCTGCGCGGTCTCAAAGTACAAGTCGAGTTTCTTGATGAGGAAGGGACGTTGTGCCTCAATCCTCCGGGTTGCCTCTGCCGCTTTCTCTGCCTCCACTCTCTTGGTCGAGTAGTCGTAAAGCGTCCACAGAGCTCCGACCAAAACCGCGGTAATTGGGAGCCAATCTTGAACGAACTGGAGGACTGGCGATTTCTTCTGCGCCGGAGGCTCTCGGACAGGTAATTTGCTCATGTTTCTCAAACCATTGTTCAAGCAATGGACAGGCAATCCTGCCCGTGGTTGTATGAAAGTGTCGACTAAACCAAGGGAGGGGGGAATGGTCAAATGGATAGTTGCCTATTTGGTGGCCTTTGCCATTTCAGACGCAAGCGCCCAACAATTGGGGAATTACTCCGCCAATCCGTACGCTCCTAACTCAACAGGTAATCCTTACGGTGCTGGAAGCCCGTATGGTCAAAACAGCATCAACAATCCCTACGGGCGCTATGGCAGCCAGTACAGCAACGACTCGGCAACCAACCCGTATGCTACGAACGCTCCGAAGCTATACGATTCCGATGGCAATTATCGAGGGCGCCTGAGCAGCAATCCTTACGACCCGGACTCGGTCTCAAACCCCTACGGCCGGTACGGCAGCCGCTATTCACCCGACAGCATCAACAACCGATACGGAGCCGGTAATCCATATTTGGTGGATAGTCCGACCAACCCATATGGTAATGGACTATCTATTCAGGGTGATGATGACTAGGCGAATGCATGGCCGGTTCGGCCCGGCCCTTGGAATGAACGTCGCACATCTACGGTTTTGAATTCATGACACGATCGAATTTCCTGCGCTGGTCGTTCAACGATCAATATGCGGTGCTCCAGAGCGAGGAAAACTTCCGTCGCTACGTTTGTGAGAACCTCGATGATATTGAGTCCGAGGCCGGTGCACGGTTCGGCGTATTACTTTCAGTCCTGATCCTGCAAACAGTGCTTCTCGGCCTGATACTGTGGAGGGTCTGGTGAAAAAGGGGCCGGAGGTCGCTCTATGGAAGACGATGATGAGGACAAGCCGCCTTCTCTGAGGGTTGTCAGCGATAACCCGAACGCTCGTGCCGATCGACAGATCGAGTGGGCCAAGGACGAGGCGCAGCGCCCATTATCCCAATTTGCGGCAGCACTGCTTCGGGCGATGGCGGGTAACGATACGGAAGCGACCTATCTAGTCCGACGATGTAGACCTCGGGCCACCGGCAGAGAGAGCCAAGCGAAAGCTCGGCGAGCGACTGGCAGTCACACCAACGAGATCCGTTCGTTCTGGCCGCCGCCGTGCTGGATTTGACGAAGGCGACCTGAAAGAGCTTCGGAAGGCGATCTAGGCGAAGGACGACAAGCGAATAGCCGAACTCACTGCGAAGATTGGTAGGCCAAGGTTCGACGATCCCTCGCAGAGCTAATCCGGACAAGACATTCAAATGAAGAAATTTCGAGACCCCCAGGACCTTTCTGCAGCAATCGGAGGGAGGCCGCTAACGTCAGCCGAATTGCTTGAGATGGCAACAACTGACTGCACATATGAGGAAGCTAAAGCTCGCTCTGGCGAGAGGGCGAGAATCCAAAAGGCGGCAGACATGGTAGAAGGACTGTCGCCGGAAGCTTGGCCTGCATTTGACATCCACTGGGACCTCTCGCCCGCGAATTTTTACCGTGTCTTTGACGGAGCAGATCCCTGCAGCGTGACGGACAACGAGCATGTGCTCATCCCGGATGTTTCCTTGGCGAGTATCGACGCTGCGTTGACGCCACACTGGCATCGAACCGCCGACGAAGTTTGGACGATCGGCAGCCCTGATAAGGCGGCGCGCGCAATCGTGCATTGGTCGGAGGGCGGCTCAATGACGCCTCCGTTGCTAGTCTCAACGACCGACGGGAGATTGGCCATTGCCGGCGGTAATCACAGACTGGCTGTAGCGAGGGCTAAGGGAGTAATCCGCCTCCCGATACTGGTGAAGTTGGCAGATGAGGCGCGTGTACGGCAGATCCTCAAAATTTAGCTGGTATGGGTGCGCTACCGACGGTCGGCTGCATCATCAGAGCAAGCCGAAGCAGGGCCGCCGCAGACCAATGGGGCCGGCGCTCGTCCTGCTCAAGCCGGTTGAGACAAATCCGAGGATTGTGATCGACACTTTCAGCAAGACCGGGCGGTTAACCGACTGACTGCTTGAGTGAATTTCGATGTTTGACGGTGAATGCTTTTGAAAACAATCAAGATTAATCAAAACCTCGACGGCGGCTCCGCCGATGGTGGTGCCGGGGGCGGGTAAAATCGCTTTTCCCAGTCGCCGCAAGATGTTGGCGGTTTTCAGAATCGCCTTTCCGGACCAGTACGCGCACGCGCGCGTAGCAAGATCAAAGCCGTTCTCGGGCTCTCGTGAATTAGGCAGTCGTGGTAGAGCAAATTAGAGCATTCGTGCCTGACAAGAAATGACAAGGCGAGCCGCTCTCGCCAACATGAACGCGATCTGAATTTTAAGGAACTTCATCCGCATTTCCAAAGGGCATTTTGCCACAAAGGAATTCGGCGCAACCGCAAGTACGATCAAGTAGCATGGAGGTGCGCCATGAAATGTACCTTGTTTGCTTTGGTGACGATCCCGTTTTTCTTGTCCGCTGCTCAAGCTCAAGACGCCGGCACGCTGTTACCCTCGTATCCTGGGCCTCCGCCGGCCGCAGATAATAACCGAGTGACAACCGATAGGGGCAAGGCCACGGCCCTTCGACGGATCGAAGCCGAGTTTTTTCTGCACGGGCTGACGTCGAATGTCATGGAAGGCGCCAGGGGCGCAATGAACCAGAGTGGCCATAGCCAGCCGGACGGCAGGATCCATTTGCTAGTGGCTGACATCTCAGCAGGCGGAGTACTGCGGAAGGTTACATACTTGGATTCGGGGAAAAGCTACGCAGAGGCGTTGCTGAATGCCCTGCACAACTCGCCGCGCCTTCGGGACGGCGTGATCTATGCCACTGAGACGCCGGCTCCGGACATTACCCAATTTGTTATCGCTACTTGGGAAAATTCTGAGATGGTTCTCAAGATGGACAACTTCACTCGGGAAGCCATCGATCGTGTTTTGGCCGTTGAAAACGCTCAGAAAGCATTGGAAGCCGCCCGGGAAACGAGACCATTGCAAGAGCTTGTCAAAGTTGTCGTCGTGCCTCGAGACCCGGAGCCAGACCAGAGTAGCGCCCGTCGCCAAGAGGAAGAGACCAGAGAGCAAGCTGGGCGCACGCGCCGTGAAAATGAGGCAGCCCTACAGCGGCAACGTGAAAAGGACGAGAAGGAGCAATCAGATAGACAGCGTAGAGAATCGGAGCAGCGGCGCGAACAAGAAGCTCGGCAACGTTTCAATGACGAGCAAAATAGTCTGTACAATAGGTACCGATCTTCGCCGGGGTCTTCGGGACCAGCTATACCACCCAGACGCTAGGCCAACGCGCTTGATGGCCCACAGCGGGCTGCAAGCGCCATCACGACAGCATTGGCCGCACTGGTAGAGATTGCTGTCGTCGTTTCTGCAAAGCTGGGTGCTCTCGGGAGCGTCGATCCCCGAGAGCCTAATGCGGGTGCCGCGGATCTCGGTCGTATCTCCGCCGATCACGCTGGCTGCCCGACTATGTCGTCCGCACGGGCTGTGAGCGCGGCCTGAACGGAATTGCCAGGGCGCGCCCGAAAATTCGAATTATTTCGATTTTCCGTGTCATTTTTCGACCTATGAAAACAGGCAAATTCAGCATTATCGGCACGAAATAATTCGTTCTTTTATGGAATGGGTAAGTTCGTTCGAGTTTCCCTATCCGCGTCCACTCCGAAAAGGCTCTTTTAGCGCTCGCAAGTATGAGGAGTGGGGCCCCAAAGGGGTGGGGGTACTTTCGAATAAAAAATCAGCGCTTGCGCTTCTTCAACCTCACGCCGGCTCCGCCTCCGTTCTCGGGGATGAACTCGACGCCAGCCTTCTCGAGGGCAGCTCGGACTGCATCCCTAACATCCTCAGAGACGGCGGGGCCCTCATCGCTCTCACGCTCCAGGCGCTTGATCGTCGGCAAGGAGCGGCCCGCGGCCTCTGCAAGATCGGTCTGAGACCAACCTAGCAACCCCCGCGCGGCTCTTATCTGTTCGATCGAAATCATCTCGATTCCCGCTTGACACTTTTTGGATCATTGTTATGATCCATTTTGTATCAAGACAGAAGCCCGAGGGCAACCCCAATGAGCAAGAACACCTTCCCGGTGAACGGCGGAGCTATGCCTGCAGCCACGCTCACGGTTCGCAACCTGATCGACGAGGAAACCGGCGAAGTGAAAGTCTGGGTCCTCAAGGGCCTCGCACGCCGGGAGGCGATGCGCACTTGGGGTGAAATCACCCCGCGGTCTCTGCGCGCAGCCGTCCGCCAAGTTGCCGACTTAATCCCCGAGATGCAGTGCGCTTGGCGCCAGCGTCACGGTCTGCCGGTCGCAACCACTCTTGTCACCCCCTTCGGCACCGCGCGTGATGGTGTACGTCGCTCCGCATTCTGACCATGGTACCGACACTCACCCAATTGCTGGCGGTCTCGAACTTGCTGACGGCGGCCGAAACCGCCGTGCAGTCTCGACGGCTGCCTGCGCGGGAGCAGGCGGCCCTGACGGAGGCAATCAGCCTCGCGACACACGTCTTCAGTCCAGCGAGTCGTCGCGTTGACGTGACGACGCGCTCAGCAAGCCGGAGAGGGGGTGAAGCAATCTAAGGCTTAATCTGCAAAACCAGCCGAGCAAGGGCGGACCACACTCGGTCAATCAGATCCTAAACTTGAGAGAACGATATGAGCAACGCGGTAGCTAACGGCGCCCGAGGCGCCGGACTATTCTCAACATGCCAGCCCGGACTGGCCGGGCCAGAACTATCCGCCGGCTCAAATACTCCTGAGCCCGGGGCACTGATCAGCAGGAGGTCGATCATGAATATGATGGTGAGCGCAACGGCAATCGCAGCGGCGAGCCCCGCCTTAGCCGTGGTCGAAGCTGATAGCGATATCCTCGACGCGGTGACGCGACTCCATGAATTGAAGGCGGTCTACGACGAGGCTCAGGCGCGGTGGGATGAGGTCTACGCACAATTCAGTCAACGGCGGCCCGAGAAGCCTGCGGCAATGGAGTGGCATCCCTGCGACTCGCTGAACGTCTCTCACTACGGAAAAAAGAAGAGCTACTACTGCCCATTCGACTTGAATAAGAAGCGCGGGGTTCAGCAGCTGACTTGGGCCTATATTGGCCCCGACCACTGCATGCCCGCAGGAGCTTGGGACGACGAAAATGCTCGCCCGAAGGCTGAGTATGTCCATCTATTCACAAGCCGTCCTGACGAGAGGAGGCAGAAGCGCCTCGACGAGGCGGTGGCGGCTCTGGACGGCTACACGGCTCAAGTCGATTCCATCAAAAGTCAGATCGGCTTCCGTGAAGTCGAGGATCGGCTGAATGACATCTACTTCAATCAAGTCCTCCCCCTCCAGGAGCTGGTGATCAAGACCCCCGCGCGGACGGGGGCCGGTGTTCGGGCGAAGGCACGCATGGCGGTGGAGTGGTTCTTTGAGGAAACGAGCGAAGGTGAATATGCCGAGATGACCGACTACGATCGGTTGATATCCGACATTGTCAACGGCCTTGCTGAGATTGGATAGATCACTGAAGGCCCGCTGGTACCGGCAGGCGAATCGACTGGCGTTCTCGCACATTGCGAAGACCTGATGGCCTTCGCCGTCGCTGCCGTGCCGCGATTCAGGAGTCGGCTCCGAGCGTGACCTCCAAAACATGGTCACGTCCAACATCATTCGGAGAAACGCTATGAAGGCTTGCTCGATGTGTCCGCATCGCGAAGATTGCGGAGTAGTTGGTGAGTGCTTGGACAAGATCAATGCTCGCGCTCCTCAGCACTCGATCGAGTACATGACGCCGACCCAGGCCAATGCTTGCATGGTGGCACTCGAGGAAGGAAAGTCGCAACGCACGATTACCGGCATCCGCGGCGCGGTTGTTTCCTTCAAGAAACTACAGAAGCATATCAGGCGATACCCTTTGTGGGGAGCCAAGGCGCTTGAACTGATCGAGGCGAACCGAAAGCTCGCGGACAAAAGGAAGGGGCGCCCAAACCCTAACCTCCCGGTGCGCCGGGAGAACCCTCCAGAGGAAGCCATCGCGACCTTTCCCGCTTTGAAGGCGCGGAATTTCCGCATCTCCGACCGCGCCGCCATCCAAACATGCACGAATTGCCCTCATCCCTCGGACTGTGCGGCAGTAGGCGAATGCTTGGATACGATTAACGCGCGCGCGGTGCATCCTCATTGCATCGAATACATGACGCCAGCGCAAGTCTCTGCGTGCATGTCGGCGCTCGAAGGTGGAGCGAGCAAGAGACTGCTGACCGGATACGTCAGAGGCACAAAGGCCATTGTCTCCAGCAACAAGTTTGAGAAGCATTCTGAGCGGTACGTCAATTGGGGCGCATGGGCGCTTGCTCTGGTTGAACGCAATCGCAAACTAGCCGATAGGAAAAAAGGCCATCGTGGCGGTCGAGAGTCCTGCGCACACGGGCATTCATATGCCATCCATGGCAAGAGCTACTTGCAGAAGGACGGTCGATGGCATCGCCAATGCCTGGCGTGCGTCAGCTTCCGGCATACCAACCCGACTCACACACCTAAGCCGGAGTTGGTCGAGAAGGTGCGCGCGGCTGCGATTGCCGGCACGCGGGTCAGTGCCTTGACAGATCGGCATAGCCCCACGTTCGTTTGCGACTTTCGCCAGATCAGGGCGATCCGTCGGCTCCATCAGGATATTGCCGAGATGATCGACCGCAATTCGCAGCAGCGGCGCCTTATAGTGCCGCGACCAGCCATCATTCGCTTGAGGAACGTGCGAGAGCCGACATTGACCGGCGTCATCGCCGCACCCGCAGATCCGCTGTTCACGCTTGCCGATCAGACAATCTCTCGATCGATGCCGCCTCATATTCGCAGAGACGCCGTTGTCATGCTGGCAACAGCCTTATGGTTGGGCGAGGTGAAGTTGGAGGACGTTGGGCAAGCGGCGAAGATATTTGTGCGCGCAGCGTGGAAAGAGGACAGCGTAGACATGCGCTTTGTCTCGCTGGATGCTCCCGCGTTTCGCGACGGTAAGGTCCCACTAGTAGAAAGGCTTAGCGTCGGCCTTTGGCCATAGTCATAGCGCGGCCGAGCTACAGCACCGGCCCGCCGGCTCACGCTGGCGGGCCGATCACTTCGTACTCGAAAGCGCCCCCAAGCCGAGAGGACGGCTTACGGACTCGACACAAGCACCCCGAGTGTGCATCTTTCTATACTCGAATGGGGATAACGGGGAGCAACACATGCGCTTGGGGCTGGCGGTACTCATGATTCTGACTTCTGCTTCGATTGGAGAGGGGCGCACTGCCACAAAGAGAGTTTGCATCCCCGAGTTTCCAAGAGACGGCCAGACTGAAGTTTCGAAGGCGGAGGCAAACCTCTCTTGTATCGAGGTTTTGCACATCCGTAAGGACCAAACTCTTCGCTTCGCTCCAGATGTTGATCGAGTGAATTGGACCGTTAAGACGATCCGATTTGAGGAAAACGCAACTCTTGACCTTTCGGCGCCGCGGACAAAAGCCGACTCTGGCAGCAGCCCACAACAGGATTATCCAGGTCAAGCGCCATACTGCCAAGCTGGCCGATCCGGTTACAATGGCGGAAGCGGGAAGAACGGCCGTGCGGGAGTCTGGCTCACAATTCTTGGCGTCGAGACGATTGAAGAGAAGGGATCACTCTGGATACGCACCGATGGACAGGCCGGCGGTGATGGCGGCGCAGGCACGAACGGTCAAGTTGGGGGTGGGCACAAATCAGGTTGCGATGGGGCGGGCGGCGGCAATGGAGGAAACGGAGGTGCCGGCGGCCGTGGTGGACCAACAAGCCAGATCAATATTCGCTTTCGAGATGCGGGGAAGCGATTCGAGTACCAGTCTAATTGCCCGTCGACCTGCGCACCCGCCAACCCCGATCTCGCGAGGCCAGACTACATTAGTGGGAACTACGGAATGATCGGGGTTTTCGGTGCTCCGGGCTGCGGCGGCCAATTGGGGATGAGAGGTGAAGGCGGCGCGCCTGGGGAGGGCAACAAACCCTGGGGGGCGCCGGGATCCGGCAGCTATGCCGGACACATTGTTTACGGGCCGAAGGGGTCCTGTACCCAGATCCACTCAACTCGCCGGCGTAAGGGTTGATAAAGCGCGGGGATAGGGCTTGTGCTCGCCGAAAGGTTGCATGATGCTCAACCCGTACTTCTAGGGGGGCGAATCATGGCCAAAATCTCAACAAAGGTTGCTACTCGGATCACCACTCAGCTTAAGAGATACCAGAGCGTATTAGCAGGGCTGCTGAAGCGCGATGTCAGCGAGGCTGACACGGTCACTGTCATCAACGACATGCTTTCCGATATCTGCGGCTATGACAAATACTTACACGTCACGAGCCAGTATGCCATTCGCGGGACCTATGTGGATCTTGCTGTGAAAGTTGACGACGAGATCAGATTCATCATCGAAGTTAAGGCCATCGGGATCGACCTCAAGGATGCCCACGTCAAGCAAGCCATCGATTATGCTGCCAACGAGGGCATCGAGTGGGTGGTGCTAACGAATGGTGCTCACTGGCGGATCTACAAGGTGCATTTCGGTCAGCCAATCGAGAAAATTCTCGTTTGCGAGCTGGACGCTATTGAAGCCAGCGCCAAGAGCCCAGAAGCCCTGGAGTGTTTCGGAAATTTGAGTCGCGAAGGCTTCTCAAAGGGCACGATGGCTGAGTTCTTGCTGCACAAGCAGGTCACGAATAAGTTTACCGTTGCAGCCGTTCTGCAGACCGACTTCCTCCTGGAGGTTCTGCGCCGCGAGATTCGCCGGATGAGTTCCGGCGTGAAGGTGGAAGTCGATTATCTGAAAACATTGTTGCGCGAGGAGGTCATCAAGCGCGATCTAGTTGATAGCGACGAAGCGAAGGCGGCTCTTCAGAACATCAAGCGATTGCAGCGGGCCGCGACCCGGAAGAAGGCTGCACCAAAAGCTGCCGATGAAGAGGCTCCGATAGTCGCCCCAGTTGAGGACGCTTCTAGCTCGCTGCCGCGAGCTGTGGCCACTACTTGATCGACATTTTGAGAAACCGTTGACGGCCGAATCACGATTCTCTAGGTAGAGATGGGACGCCGGAGGGCGGGTTGCTAGATTTATCTTGCAGCGCCGGACGAGACGCTTGGCATTCCAGAAGCTGGGCTACTGATCATTCGGAAAACGCCTCCGGGTCCCACCATTGCCCAGGGTAGCCGTAGTGCCGGAAGATTTCGGACTGATCTTCATCAAGTTTTGCCTTTGCGAAGCTCGGCAATAACTTCAGTCCATACCCCGAGATGCGACCTCCTAGATTGTCGGGCTCTCTAGCCATGCGACTTCGAAGCAGCTTTGCGTATTTCGGGTCGCACGCGCCGGTGTCGTACTTGTCGCACGCCTTGAAAAAAGCAGCTGCGACAGCGTCGGCAAGTTGGAGCCCCGGCCGCTCGAAGTGCGGATAGACGTGCATTTGGTCAATGTGCACCACCTCAAAGCAGATTTTCCCCCAGGGCAGGAATGGCCTGTGTCTCTTCATCCGCATCCACTCGTAGTAGGCGTTCATCTGCTCGTATCGTAGGCCTCCACGAGCGCTGTATTCCAAGCGGACAAGCCGCGGCTCTCCGTATTCAGCGAGCGATTTCTTAAGAACGACGTGCGTAACCCTTTCGAGCAGCACGCGCGTCATCCAACAATAGAACCAGCACTGCGACGGGATTTTGCCTGCATCAGGGTTCGAATACCCCTGCATATTCTTCTTATTTGAAGCAACGGCAAAGCATCTCACATCGAGATCTGAAATCGCTTTGCACACCGCCGCCTTGTTGGGAGGAGAGAGACCGGCAAAGTGCAGGGCGCGCGACTGCCTGCTTCGAAAGCTGTCTCTGATCTCTTGGATCCAGTCCGCAGTTCGCCCTTCATTCGCGGCGCGAATGACGACTGCAGACAAGATCAGCCACTCGCTCGACCCAGGATTAGAACGAGGCTTCACCGCTCTAAGCCCATCATCGCCCGACTCGTCGATATACGCTACGTAGTCGTACCTTGGTCCACTCACGCAACCCCCGAGGACAATTACGTCAGGCCAATGCCTTGCCCCAATCCACAGCATAGCCGGCAGCCTGAAGCTCGCGTAGAAGCTCGGCTTTCCAGGCGCCTCGATCATCCATGTCGGTATATCCAACTCCGGCGAAGTCGGACGGGAGCTCGATGTTGCCCCTCTTCAGAGCGCATACTCGGTTGCGGCCCAGCTTTGCCGCAAACCAGAACATCTCGCCAATGACGTTCTGACGTGCCCGAGGGGCAAGATTCTGCTCGTCTAGGCCGCCAACGTCATCGGGAGTGAGAACAATTACCGCAAAGCCGGCAGAGCCGCCGTGATGCTCAAACTTCTCAATAATGGTTCGGCCTTGGTTGGCCTGCTCGTGCAAAATCACGGCATTTAGGCCGGCGCGCTCGATGAGCCGAGCGACCTCCACCTTCGCAGGACCATCCCTTCCGTGAACGATGAAAACTTGATCGCTGGCGACCTTCTGTGTCTGAGACGGATCCTCCTGATCATTTGGGCTCCTCGCCTCACCAAGCTCTGCTAGATCCTCCTCAAGCGAACTCACGGCCTGCCGCAGCAATGCGAGCGAGTCGGCCTTTCCTTCGCGCAACCACTGATGAACCTTGAAAAGAGGGTCAGGACCTCCCCCGAGGACGAGGCCACCCTTGTCGAGATCAGCAGCGCTGCTAAATCGCGAGTGCCTTTGCGTGCCGTGTCCAAAAACCGCATCTAACGTGTCGGCAATCGAAGCCTCGATAGCTTTGGTCTCTGGCGCCCACCGCTCATTGACGGACTCTGGTTGGAATGCCGCGATGTCGGCGATCCGACGCTGAAGCCGTCCGATACCTTGTCGGATTTGTTGGGCGGTCCTGAGCGGAGGCTGTGGGGATGGAGTAGGCGTAGATTTGCGAGCCATGGATGCAGTCGACGTCACAAGCGGAGGATGAACACGCTGCTTACCCAATGCTTACCCGGCTCAGCGCTCGTAAAAAGGAAAGTAGCTTAAGTATCTGTTTCTACTGGCGCACCCGACACGATTCGAACGTGTGACCTTTGCCTTCGGAGGGCAACGCTCTATCCAGCTGAGCTACGGGTGCAGTCGGGGTTCATTTAGCCGATTGGCGAGGGGGGAGCAACCGCTTGATTCGCCTGGGGTGGCTCGGTCGGATGGCTGCGTAGCCCTCCTCAGGCAAAGGTCACACGTTCGAATCGTGTCGGGTGCGCCAGAAAAGCCCGTGCCAGTCGTGCCGCCGCTGTGGCGCGGCCCAAATCGCTGCTATGCAGCGATTTAGCCGCTCGGAACGCCCAGCCTTCCGAGGATATGGCAGCTGGTAGGTTTCAGCTTCATTGAGATTGAATACCAAAACAGCAGTAAATCCGGAATCAAAGAAGCAGCGAGTCGCAGGTCTTACCATGCTCCAGAGCCTTCCGATGTTGGCATGTCCGCTTCCCATCCCACATCATTGCCTTTCTTTAGGTCGCTAATCTCTCGACTTCTTTTGTTGATATGCATCAATATGACGCTTTGCGAGAAGCACAGGATAATTACTTCTCCTTTGGTGGATTAGACACATGGGCAATCCGTTTCAGATTTTCGGCCCTTTCGAAGTTTCCAAGCCCAAGGTGGCCGGCAAAGAGTATCAACAAGAGTTTTGGGCTGGATGTGACGAGTCGTATCCAAAGCTACCGCAGGCTCAGGGTCTCTATGTGCTCTCTGTGCGCAACGGATCCAATTTTAAGCCGCAGTATGTAGGCATGACCAAAAGAGGTTTCACGAAGGAAGTTTTCGGCGCCAACAACCTTGTGAAAATACTGGGCGATTTCTCTAAAGACAAAGGTGAGTTGTGCTTACACCTACTCGCAAAACCAAACGATGCGAACACTGGTTTTTACGCGGTCCCTTTGAAAATCCTGCTTTGGACTGAGATGTTTGTTCTGCTCTTGTGCCGCAGAAAAAATCCAGACATTGCCAACATCATGGGCATGCCATTCCTAGAAGATGCGGGGATCGAAAGTATAACCGAGACGGGTAATGGCAAGGGGCTGCGTGTCCAATCGTTTAAGAGAGTGTTGGGGCTTGAGAAATTTGGCACGGGAAAAACAAGAAAGCGCGATCGCTCCAATTCGAAATCATCGCCAAACAAAGAGCCAGGCCTTCCGCTAAATACCCCAGCGCCAGCTTCGCCTATTGCGAAGCCGCTGCCCCACTAAAGCCTAACGGCACTCTCGGCTTGTGGGGCAAATTCTCAAATACATGGGATGGGTGAAGAAGCTCCTAGCATCGGGCAACGCGTTCGCTTGTCGCCAACAAAGTGACTGAACCCGCTCATAACCTCGCGAGACCTTCAGCTCCACGACCACATAATCGCTCTTGGCACCCGTCGTTAAGATATCGGCATAGCCGTTTCGGAATCGCACATCGTGCGGCAATACGAAGAACCATTTGCCGCACCGGGTGTTGGAAAATTCCCTCCACCTCTTCATACCCGAGCCTATCCAGTAACCGATGTAGTGGGTCTGCGTGACCGTGGATGTCGCCGACGAGATCGTATCCTTGATTGAGTCTCTGCAAATTGTTCATGTTTGATTGGGTTGCGTGCCAACTTTGGTATTTCTCACGAAAGCAATCACCGCACGGTCGATAGCCAGTCCCGTTCGCGTTGCTCATCGCTAATTTGGCTGGCCGTGGAACTTCATTTGGCTTTTCCGTCGAGCGCGCCGGGCGTGCTTGAACAAAGCTGCCAATGTTTGCCAAGCAATCGAAAGTTTTCCGCCGTGCCCTCAATTTCTCTAGCAAATAGTTGTGTGGCGCTTTGGCCGCAACTATTGTCCTATCCTGGTCGATAAGGCGGCACTGGAAGCACTTGAAATGGCGGGGAAACTTGAGGCGGGGGCTTTTGTGGAGCTCCGAGGGCGACCTTGGCTGGTCGAGGAGACTGTAAAGGGAGACGGAGAGTTCGAATCGCTCAGGCTGTCGTGTATTGCCGATGACGCTCAGGGCGAGCAACTCGAGGTCATTTGGGACGCCGAGATCGGACCAAGGATCCTAGGCGAGGATAATTGGCAACGCGTCGGGGCAGGCGGACCGGATTCGGCGGACGTATTCGCGGCCCATCTGCGGGTAATTCGTTGGAATTCCTCCACCGCGGCGGAACGGGATTTGTTCCAAGCGCCCTTCCGGGCGGGAATTCGATTGGACACCTATCAGCTTTTACCCTTGCGGAAGGCCCTGCGGCTGCCCCGCGTAAATTTGCTGATCGCGGATGACGTGGGGCTTGGCAAGACTGTTGAAGCCGGCCTGATCGCACGGGAGCTCTTGCTGCGCCGCCGCATAGACTTCATCGTTGTGGCAGCGCCGCCTTCCATGACATTGCAATGGAAGGATGAGCTGCAGGCCAAGTTCGGCCTATCCTTCCAGATTGTCGACCGAGAGCATCTCGGGGAGATGAGGCGTTTGCACGGCTTTGGAGTCAATCCGTGGCGAACAGGCTCGCGCTTCATCATTTCGCACCGCCTGCTCACCGACGAAACGTATGTCTCCGGCTTGAGGGATGTCCTCGGAGAATTTCGTGCTCGTGCATTGCTGATCCTTGACGAAGCGCATCATGCGGCTCCGGCGGGAGGGTCACGGTATGCAATCTCAAGCCAGTTCACCAAAGCCGTCCGCAACATTGCAGAGCGTTTCGAACATCGCTTGTTCCTTTCCGCAACTCCGCACAATGGTCACAGCAACAGCTTTTCTGCCTTGTTAGAGATGCTCGACCCACAGCGGTTTACGCGCGGAGTGGAGGTTCGACCGAAAGATCTGGAGCCGGTGATGGTCCGCCGGCTGAAATCGGACCTTCGCCGGCTCGGCGAGGCGTTTCCAGAACGGCGGATCGAAGCAATTCCGATTTCTGGACTCCCCGCGGATGCACCGGAACTCGATCTCGCTCGCCGGCACGCGGCGTATGGCGAGCTTCGCATGGCGCGGATATCGACGTTGCCGAGCCAGAAGGCTGCTCTTGCCAAGCTTGCCTTTGTTGGCTTGCAGCAACGCCTTCTTTCATCGGTCGCTGCGTTCGCCAAAACGCTGAAGGTTCATCGCGCTTCACTCGCAAAACTCATCGAGGGGGAAATTACGGCGCGGGAGACTCAAGCCGCGCTGAGATTCGTAGCTTCGTCGGGCGGCGAGGTTGCCACCGAGCTCGACCTTGAGGATTCGGACGCCGAAGCAACCATGGATCAGGATGAAGTGTCCGCGGCCGAGACGGCATCTCGCGCGGGCGCACTCGGAGCTACCAAGGGCGCGCTTGAAGCAGAGCTTGCTGCAGTCGATGAGATGCTGGCGATCGCAGAGGCTTCCGCAAGCCGCCCCGACGCCAGGGTTCGCTGGCTGGTCGAATGGATCAAGGGCAATATGCTCTCGGGTAGGACTTGGAACCATCGACGCCTGATCATTTTTACCGAATACGAAGACACGCGCCGATGGTTGGAGCGGCGGCTGCTTGAGGCAATCGATGCCACCGATAAATCGGAAGAACGCATCCTTGTGTTCTCGGGAGCCACCGGCACGGACAAGCGCGAGGCCGTCAAGCGGGCATTCAACACCGACCCTGAGATCGAACCTGTCCGGATATTGCTTTGCACCGACGCCGCCCGCGAAGGTATCAATCTCCAGACTTATTGCTCGGACTTGATCCACTTCGACTTGCCTTGGAACCCTTCTCGTCTTGAGCAGCGCAACGGGCGAATTGATCGCAAGTTGCAGCCGGCAAAGCTTATCATTTGCCGCTACTTCAAATATGAACAGCGCGAAGCGGACATCGTTCTCGACGCCCTTGTGCGCAAGACCGAGTCGATCCGAAATCAGCTCGGCTCGGTCGGTCAGGTGATTGAAGAGCGTGTGACGAAGCGGCTAGCGGAAAGTGGCATCCGTCAGGGAGCGGCCGCGGAGATCGCTAAAGCGATCGAGGCGGAGAGCGATGCCGAGCGTCTTACTCGGGCGCGGGCCGAGATGGACGATGATGAGCGCGTCCGCTTCGAGAAGATCACCAAGGAGCAGCGCGAGCTGCAACGGGTGCTGGAAGACTCGCAAGAGAAAGTTGGGGTCAACCAGGACGATTTGAGGCATGTGGTTGCTGTCGCACTTGATCGTGCGGGGTATCATTTCAACGAGGCGCGGGCGGAATCTGTCGGCCCGATCGAAACCTATCGTTTCGATCCCTCTCATCTGGCCTTCAAGGGCGAGGGCGGCTGGGGTGATGCGTTCGACGATCTGCGAATCCGGCCGCGAAAGCGCGGCGAACGTTATTCGGATTGGCGGCGTAACGCGCCGATCCGCTTGATTTCCTTTAAGCCCCCGATGCTGGCGGACGGTCGCGACGCGCCGAATGTCGTCCAGGTCCATCTCGAACACCGTCTTGTCCGAAGGCTGTTGTCACGTTTCATTTCGCAAGGCTTTGAATCGAGCCTATCACGCGTTTCGGTGATCATGGGGCCGGGCGCGCAGCCGCGCATCGTCCTGATGGGACGCCTCAGCCTGTATGGTAGCGGGGCGACACGCTTGCACGAGGAAGTCATTCCAATCGCTGCGATCTGGTCCGAGGCCGAGCGTGCCAAGAAGCCGTTGAAAGCTCTGGGCGAGAGCGGCGAGGCGCGGACGCTTGATCAACTGGAGCAGGCGTTGAGAACGGCGACGCCGGCGCCCGCGATGGCGGTTGCGCGCGTTCAGGCATTGATTGAGCAAGACATTATGGATTTGCGCCCCGCACTTGAGAGCATTGCCGGCGAGCGTATTGCCACCAATACCAAGTTGTTGCGTAAGCGGGGCGAGGAGGAGTCGAAATCGCTGCGCGAATTGCTGGAGCGCCAGCGTGGTCGGATTTCGAAGGCAGCAGACGAATTCGATCCCAATCAGCTTTCCCTCCCAGGAATTGCCGAGGAGGAACGGCGGGAGCAGGAGGCGGACCGTCGTCATTGGCGAACGCGGCTTGAGCAGCTCGATCAGGAGATGAAAACGGAGCCGGAGCGCATCCTGCATTCTTACGACGTGACGGCGCATCGACTCGAACCGGTCGGCATTGTCTATCTCTGGCCGGTTTCAGGTTAAGCAATGCGAGAGACATACCGCGATCCCGCGCTTGAATGGCTGGACCACGTGCAGCCGGTCGGCCTTGTGGTCGCACCAGCCGTGGTCAAGGATCTGATCCTCGAGCCGACGCCGCAGAACCAGATTGACAGCGCCGAGGTCGAGCTTCTTGTCGATCCCGATCCGGCGAAGCCGGCTCTGGTCAATCCATGGGCCTTTTCGGAAGCAGTCCTAGGCTGGGAAGCGCGAATGGTTGCGGGTGCGCCAGGCGGTCCCGCTCTACCCGACAGCCTCAGCCTGCGCCTGCCGGAATATGACACAACACTTACGCCGGATTGGGCCCTCGTCGATCCCTCGGGGGGAGAACAGCCATGGCAGCTGCTTGTCCGGCTGGAAGGGCCGGGCGTCGATCCAGATCAGCGCGGCGCGCTCGGCGGATGGGAGGCGACCCCGCATCAACGTTTTGAGCGGCTGTTGCGCGAGACCGGTGTCTCCGCGGGGCTGATGATCACCGACAAGGATATCCGGCTGATCTATGCCCCGAAGGGCGAGACTTCCGGGTGGCTGGCCTTCCCGATCCGGTCGCTCGCGACAGTCGGCGGGCGCGCCATGCTCGGCGGGCTCAAGCTGATGCTCGATCGCGGACGGCTCTTCACCGATGCCGAAGATCGCCGTCTGCCGGCGGTCCTGCAGAAGAGCCGCGAGGCACAGGCGGCGGTATCGACCGCGCTCGCCGAGCAGGTGCTCGGTGCGCTGCATGAATTGTTGCGCGGCCTCAACTCGGCCGACCCGGACGCGATCCGGAAGCTCGCGGTCGAGCAGCCCGGTCATCTCTACGAAGGCCTGCTCACGGTCCTGATGCGACTGGTGTTCGTGCTCTATGCCGAGGATCGCGATCTCTTGCCCTCGCGCACCGATGGCAGATCGCGCGCGCTCTATGACAACGGCTACTCCGTCCGAGGGCTTTACGCCAAGCTGACCGAAGATGCTGCACTCAACCCCGACACCATGGACGAGCGGCGGGGCGGCTGGGGTCGCCTATTGGCTTTGTTTCGGCTGATTCATGGCGGTCACCCCTCGCATATCATTCAAGCGCGCGGCGGTAAGCTGTTCGATCCAAATGTCTTCCCGTTTCTCGAGGGGCGAGCCGTAGCTTCGGATAATCGTACTGAGTCAGAAGGTCTCACGCTTCGGGCTTGAGAATCAATTATTTGAGAAGATTCAGGATTGGCGCGCGAGGTGCTGATATGGATCGGAA
>JGI25153J46596_10000297_pt1 | contig 37155 bp, 31 predicted proteins | sample AraplaMF_Col_mMF_FD_46596 | JGI IMG/M metagenome (IMG submission 46596)
TTCCCTGGCATGTCAGCCAGCGTGAAGACGTGATTTTCGCCTCTTAGAGCATGATCCGGAAAAGTGTGTAGCGGTTTTCCGATCAGATCACGCTCAAACAATAAGTGAAGCAACGGCCATTAACGGCCGAAACATAACGACAAAGGGAGAGTGACGATGAAGCGGTGGATTGGGGCTGCATCTTTGGCGCTGATGGCGTTTGCGGTGTCGCCGGCAAAGGCAGCCGACAAGGTCGTGCTGATGCTGAACTGGTACGTCTATGGCGAGCACGCGCCGTTCTATTACGGCAAGGCCAAGGGCATCTATGCCGCCGAGGGCATCGACCTCGAGATCCAGGAAGGCCGCGGCTCGGCGGCGACGACGCAGGCGGTGGCGGCCAAGACCGCCAATTTCGGCTATGTCGACGTGCCCACCATGATGCGCGCCGCCGTGAAGGGCGCGCCGATCGTCGCCACCGGCGTATTGCTGCAGACCAGCCCGATGTCGGCGATGGGCCTTGTCGAAAAGAACATCAAGAAGCCCGAGGACATCAAGGGCAAGACGGTGGCGATCACGCCGGCCGACTCGATGACGCAGATCTGGCCGCTGTTCCTGAAGAAGACCGGCCTGAAGGAAAGCGATTTCCAGACCGTGGCGGGTGACGGCCAGACCAAGCTGAACGCCGTCATCAACGGCCAGGCGGATCTGTTGCTCGGCTACGTCATGGACCAGTCGATGAAGATCAAGGACGCAACGGGCAAGGACGTCAACGCGATCAAGTTCGCCGACTACGGCATCAACATGGTCTGCTCGGGGATCGTCGCCAACACCGAGTTCGTCAAGGCCAATGCCGATCTCGTCCGCCGCTTCATGTCGGCGACCACCAAGGCGGTCGAAGCCGCCGAGAAGGATGCAAAGGGTGCCGCGCAGTCGATCCTCGACGCCAACCCGAAGGGCGGCAAGATCGAGACGCTGACGCAGGGTTTTGAGCTGACGATCCCGCTCTACCGGACGCCGGAAACCAAGAGCAAGCGGCCGTTCCAGGTGACCGACCAGAACATGACCGACACGGTCAACCTGATGGTCGAGTATGGCGGGCTGGATGCCAAGGCCAAGGACAATCCGAAGGCGTTCTACACCAACGACTACCTGCCGCAGGGTGGTTCGTGAGAGAACAATTTGTCATTCCGGGGCGATGCGCAGCATCGAACCCGGAATCTCGAGATTCCGGGTCTGGTGCTAGCGCACCATCCCGGAACGACGGGCATCTCGATAGCGGAATGAGTTGAATGAGCGCTGCACTCAAACAATCGGACTTGGGTCAACCAGCCGCACATCTGCGGCTGGTGTCGGATCGCGCCGGCGGCGCGGCGCCGGGGATTACGCTCTCGGGCGTCTCGAAGACCTATCGTTCGCGCGACGGCGACGTGCCGTCGCTGCGGCCGCTGGATTTCCACATCAACGAGGGCGAATTCTTCGTCGTGGTCGGCCCGTCCGGCTGCGGCAAGTCCACGCTCTTGAAGATGATCTCGGGGCTGCTCGCGCCCTCGACCGGCGACATCATGGTCGATGGCGAGAAGGTGACGAAGCCGCACGGCAATGTCGGCATCGTGTTCCAGAACGCGCTGCTCTTGCCCTGGCGCAACATCCTGTCCAACGTGATGCTGCCGATCGACATGAAGAGGCTGCCGCGCGACGAGTATCTGCCGCGCGCGAAGGAACTGTTGAAGCTGGTCGGCCTTGAAGGGTTTGAGAAGAAGCTGCCCTGGCAACTCTCCGGCGGCATGCAGCAGCGCGCCTCGATCTGCCGCGCGCTGGTGCACGATCCCAAGATCATGCTGATGGACGAGCCGTTCGGCGCGCTCGACGCCATGACGCGCGAGAAGATGAATGTCGAACTGATGCGCATCCAGCGCGAGACCGGCAAGACCGTGCTCTTGATCACGCATTCCATACCGGAGGCCGTGTTCCTCGCCGATCGCGTCTTGGTCATGACCGAGCGTCCCGGCGCGATCGCGGCGATCTACGATGTGCCGCTGCCACGTCCGCGCTCGCTGGATGCGATGGCCGACCCGGCTTTCACCGAGCTGGTGCAGCGAATTCGCAAACACTTCTTCACCCAAAGTGCACTGGATTGAGACAGGCTTTCGATGCCGCCACGCCTGACCGTAAAAGACATCGCCTTTTTTGAACGCCCGGTCACGTTTGCCCGGCCGTTCCGGTTCGGCGCTGTTGTCATCGACGGCACGCCGCAGGCTTTCGTGCGGGTCGAGATCGAGGTTGAAGGAACGGGCCGGGCGACAGGCGCCAGCGCCGAGTTTCTGGTCGCGAAATGGTTCGACAAGCGGCCGCATCTCTCGCCGCGGGAGACGGTGACCGAGTTGCGCCGCTCGCTGATGATCGCGCGCGAGCTCTATATGGCGCGTTCTGCATTCGAGACGGCGTTTGGCCTGCACGCCGCCTGCATCGGCGCGCAAGTCGAGGCCTGCGCCGCCGAGGACATCCCGCCGCTGGCGGCCGCTTACGGGCCGGCCGAGATTGACAAGGCGATCCTCGATGCACTGCTGCGCTGTACGGGCGCCAGTTTCTTTGACGGCATGGCGGCCAATATCGCCGGCGTCGATGCGCGCCTGTCGCGTGATCTCGGCGATGGCGACGTGGCGCAGTTCCTCGCCGGCCGCAAGCGGCTGGAACGCGTGGCGATCCGGCACACGGTCGGCATGGACGACAAGGTCGAAGGCGAGGGCGGCGTTGCCGACATCAGGGAAAACGCCGGCGCGCGCTATTTCAAGCTCAAGCTCAACGGCGATCCCGCCCATGATGCGGAGCGCCTGATCCGGATTGGCCGCGAACTGGCCACGCTGCCCCGTGACTATCGCGTCACGCTCGACGCCAACGAGCAATATGCCGATCTCGCGGTTCTCGGCGCGCTCATCGAACGGCTCGATCGCGATGCCGCGTTGCGGCCGATCGCGTCAAAACTGCTCTATATCGAACAGCCNATGCCNCGCGACATCACGAAGGCATCGCCGCTCGGCGCGCTGGCACGGCGCGATTTCATCGTCGACGAAGCCGACGATTCCTACGATGCCTTCCCGATCGCGCGGGCGCTCGGCTATCGCGGCATCTCCTCGAAATCCTGCAAGGGTATCTACAAGTCGGTGATCAACGCGACCCGCGCCGTCAAGTGGAGTGCGGCAGGCGAAAAATGCTTCGTCACGGGCGAGGACCTCACCTGCCAGGCCGGCCTTGCCGTGCAGCAGGATCTCGCGCTCGGCGCACTGATCGGCGTCACCCATGCCGAACGCAACGGCCACCATTACGTCAACGGTTTTGGCGACACGCCCGCCGCCGAGGCGGAGGCGTTTCTCGCAAGCCATCCCGATCTCTACACAGGCGACGGCGGCAAGGTCCGCCTCGCGATTCATGATGGCGATCTCCTGACGGGATCGCTGACGACGCCGGGCTTTGCCACGTCAGTACATCCGGACTGGTCCGCGATGCCGCCGCTTGCCGAGCCCACAGCCAAAGATTCCCTGGAGAAAGCAGTATGACGACCAAACGCCTCGGCCTGATCATGAACGGCGTGACCGGCCGGATGGGGCTCAACCAGCATTTGATCCGCTCCATCATCGCGATCCGCGACCAGGGCGGCGTGGTGCTCTCGAATGGCGACCGCATGCTGCCCGATCCGATCCTGATCGGCCGCGACGCCGAGAAGGTGGAGCGGCTCGCCAAGCGCTTCAACGTCGAGCGCTGGTCGACCGATCTCGACAAGGCGCTGGCTGACAAGAACGATACGATCTTCTTCGATGCCGCGACCACGCAGGCGCGCCCCTCGCTNNTGACCAAGGCGATCGAGGCCGGCAAGCACGTCTATTGCGAGAAGCCGATCGCGACCAATCTCGAAGAAGCGGTCGCGGTGCTGAAGCTCGCCAATGCCAAGGGCGTCAAGCACGGCACGGTGCAGGACAAGCTGTTTTTGCCCGGCTTGAAGAAGCTCGCCTTCCTGCGCGATTCCGGCTTCTTCGGCCGCATGCTCTCGGTGCGCGGCGAGTTCGGCTACTGGGTGTTCGAGGGCGGCTGGCAGGAGGCGCAGCGGCCGTCGTGGAATTATCGCAGCGAGGATGGCGGCGGCATCATTCTCGACATGGTCTGTCACTGGCGCTATGTGCTCGACAATCTCTTCGGCGAGGTCGAGAGCATCTCCTGCCTCGGCACCACCGATATCCCCGAACGCTTTGACGAGAAGGGCAAGAAGTACACGGCGACCGCCGATGACTCCGCCTACGCCACCTTCCGCCTCAAGGGCGGCGTGATCGCGCATATCAACATGAGCTGGGTGACGCGGGTCTATCGCGACGACCTCGTCACCTTCCAGGTCGACGGCACCCACGGTTCGGCGGTGGCCGGCCTGACCGACTGCGTGATCCAGGCCCGCCAGGCGACGCCGCGGCCGGTGTGGAATCCGGACGAGAAGCGCACGCATGATTTCTATGCCGACTGGCAGAAGGTTCCTGACAACGTCGTCTACGACAACGGCTTCAAGGAGCAGTGGGAGATGTTCNTCCGCCACGTCTGCGAGGATGCGCCCTACAAGTTCACGCTGCTGGAAGGCGCCAAGGGCGTGCAGCTTGCCGAATGCGCGCTGCAGAGCTGGCGCGAGCGGCGCTGGATCGACGTCGCTCCGATCAAGGTGTGAGGAGGTTTTAGCATGAACAAGCCCGTCCTGCCGATGTCATTACTGTCGCTGAAGCTGCCGGCCGCGGATCGTTCGATCGAGACCTATCGCCTGGCGGCGTCGCGGACGTTTCCGGCAAAGCTTGAAGGCACGCTGAACCGCGTCGCCTTTTCGGCCGCGCATGTGGTTGCCGATCCGCTGGCTGACAATGATCCCTGGCTCAGCGCCGCGATCGACTGGGACCGCACCATTGCGTTCCGCGAGCATGTCTGGGACCTCGGCCTTGGCGTGGCGGAGGCAATGGACACCGCGCAGCGCGGCATGGGGCTGGACTGGCCGACCTCGCTGGAATTGATCCAGCGCTCGGTGAAGGCCGCGAAAGCGAAGGGCAACGCGCTGGTATTTTCCGGCGCCGGTACCGATCACCTCGCGGTGGAGGATGCCAGATCGATCGATGACGTGATCCGCGCCTATGAGGAGCAGATCGCGGCGGTCGAAAAGGCGGGCGGCCGGATCATCCTGATGGCTTCGCGCGCGCTGGCCAAGCTCGGCCGCAGCGCCGACGATTACGCCAAAGTCTATAACCGCGTGCTGTCGCAGGTACGCGAGCCCGTGATCATCCACTGGCTCGGCGACATGTTCGATCCGGCGCTGGCGGGCTATTGGGGCACTTCCGATCTCGACAAGGCGATGGATATTGCGGTCGCCATCATCAACGCCAACGCGGCCAAGGTCGACGGCGTAAAGGTCTCGCTGCTCGACAAGCAGCGCGAGATCGACATGCGCCGGCGCCTCGATGAGAACGTCAAGATGTATACCGGCGACGATTTCAACTATGCCGAACTGATCGCTGGCGACGCGAAGGGCTTTTCGCACGCGCTGCTCGGCATCTTCGACGCCATCGCGCCGGCGGCATCCTATGCGCTGTCGCGGCTTGCCGCCGGTGACGAGGCCGGCTTTCACGACGTGCTGGGGCCGACGGTGCCGCTGTCGCGTCATATCTTCCGGGCGCCGACGCGGTTCTACAAGACCGGCATCGTGTTCATGGCGTACCTCAACGGCCACCAGGATCATTTCACCATGGTCGGCGGGCAGGAGAGCACGCGCTCGACGCTGCATCTGGCCGAACTTTTCCGTCTGGCCGACAAATGCGGTCTGCTCTCCAATCCTGAACTGGCGACACGGCGCATGAAGACGGTGCTGGCTACGCGCGGCATCGAATCCTGATGCGCGATTTTTCGAGCGATCATCGCTGGCTGTCGCTGAACACGGCGACGGTCCGCAAGCAGGGCGATCTCGTCGCCATCATCGAGGCCTGCGCGCGGCATGGCATCCGCGCCATCGATCCCTGGCGCGACCAGGTCGCGGCCGTCGGGCTCGACCGCGCGGTGCGCGCCGTCCGCGATGCCGGGCTTGAATTGTCCGGCTATTGCCGCGGCGGCATGTTCACGGCGGATGCGGCACATCGCACCGAGGCCCGCGACGACAATCGCCGCGCCGTGGACGAGGCCAAGGCGCTCGGCGCGCCCTGCATCGTGCTGGTCGTCGGCGGCCTGCCGCAATATTCGCGCCCTGGAAGTGAGGCTTCGAAGGACATCGTCGCCGCGCGCACACAGGTGCATGACGCCATCGCCGAAATGCTGGAATATGCAAAGCAGGCGAGCATGCCGCTGGCGATCGAGCCGTTGCATCCGGCCTATGCCGCCGACCGCGCCTGCGTGAACACGACGAAGCAGGCGCTGGATATTTGCGACCAGCTCGATCCCGGTCGCACCGGCGCGCTCGGCGTCGCGCTCGACGTCTATCACATCTGGTGGGATCCGGAATTGATGCCGCAGATCGCGCGCGCCGGGAAAGATCGCCTGCTCGCATTTCACGTCTGCGACTGGCTGGTGCCGACAAAGGACATCCTCAATGACCGCGGCATGATGGGCGACGGCGTCATCGACATCAAATCCGCGCGAGCGGCCGTCGAGGCTCAGGGCTTTGCCGGCTATTCCGAGATCGAAATCTTCTCCAACGACTGGTGGGGAAGGCCGATGGACGAGGTTTTGCAGACCTGTATCGCGCGGCACCGCACGGTGGTCTGACGGCCGTCGATCGAGATCACTGTTCGCTGTCTCAATCGTGCACGCTGTTGTCTCGTATGTGAACTGCCGTGCGCGCCTTACTCTGATAGCGTAGCGCAAAGAGACAGCGCGCGGTTCCAGATTTAACCTTTTGCGCGGCTATTTAGATTAACAAAGGGTTACCGTTGCGCCCGTAAGAACTCCGGCGCTAGCTACGCCGCACGGAGAAGGTTCTCCGCGAGCGATGAGCGACACCATGAAAATCCTTTACGCACTTGCGACCCTCGTTCTGCTGTCGTCGTCGGCACAGGCCTGGCAGGTCGTGGAACGCTGCACCTACAGCAAGTTCTTTGGCCGGGTATGCACGACGTCCTATCTGGATGATCCGCCGCGCAATGCGCAGCAGGAGCAGGAAGACGAAAAGGCAAGGCGCGCCAGCATCGAGAAGTGGGAAGCGTTCTGCAAGCCGCGGCGCACCTATGATGAGGAAGGCGTCACCCGGCTGGTCTACGCCCGCAAGGGCTGCGAATTCGGCCGCAGCGAATAGCCGGCCTCGGCTCCTCGCAATCGGCGAGGCGCGCTTTGGGGCCTGCGAGCCCGATGATTCCGCCGCCTTGCGGCGCGCGAAAAACCGCTAAATCTTTATCGACAAAATTGCGACCCGGTTAGTCACGTCGCTTTACGGCGCCTCAATGCTTGTTGGTCATTGCTGATACGGCATTCATTTCAAGAGGCAGGGTCAATGCGCGTCTTCATCGCAATCTCGATTCTCGTCGCTTCGGTCTCGTCCGCGTCCGCGCAGTTCGCGATGGACCATGGCCACGCCGCGGACGCCATTGCGGCCGCGCGCGCCGCGAGGGCTGCCGCGGATGCCAAGGCCGCGGCCATTGCCTCCGGCGCGCCGCTGCTTCCGAGCCAGCAGACCAATTTCTATGTCGGCGGCCGCGCGCTGGTGAAGGTTGCGCCCAAGACGGCGGAAGAGCTGAAGGCCGATGAAGCCGGCCAGGCCGCCTGGAGAGAGCGTTGCCGGCCGACCGTGGTCGAGGACAGCGAGGGCCTGCGGCGTGTGCGATATGCCGAACGGGATTGCGATCTCTCGCGCTTCAACACGGCCGGCAATTAGAGCCTCCTGATACAAGACAGGATCGCGCAGCGTTCGGGCCCGGACCGGCAGCCCGGTTCCGGCTATGCCCCCGGACGAAATGCCAGCGCTTCCCCAACATCCGTTGGGGCGGCATGACTTTCACATCCTGGCAGTTCGGCGTCTTCGTCGCGCTCGTCGCGGCTTGCCACCTGTCGGCGCTGCCGGCGCGCAAAAGGGTTGTTGACCTCGAGGCGTCCGGGTCGTGGCGTCATCGCGCTTGCGCGAGAAACGCGATGATCTTTTTTCTGTCTTCGCTCGAAGAGAGGCCGCCATACGGCTTCATATTGTTGCCGGGCACGACCTCGTCGGGATTGGCGATGAAGCGGTCGAGCTTCTCCTCATCCCAGACGAAGCCGGCTTCCTTCATCGCGCTGGAAAAGCCGTATTCGGGCAGCGATCCCGCTTTCCGTCCGATCACCTTGTGCAGGTTGGGGCCCAGCCGATTGTCGCCCTCCCGCACGATGTGACAGGTCCGGCAGGCATTGTTGAACGCCTGCTGTCCNGAGGCGTCCTGCGCATCCTGTGACAGAGCGTAAGGCGATGAAAGCGCGTAGGCCATTCCGCTCCATGCGCCGATCAGGAATGTCCGGTAACGGCTTCGCATGCATGCGCCTCGCGCGTTGGACCGTGGCCCGCAAATGCCAACGCGCAAGCGCAGAAATCGTTCGCTCAGGAACTGCGGCCTCTGTTGCGATCTTGCGGCGCAGGCGGCTGCGATTTGCCTGCGGTCCTAATTTACACTGCAAGGCACGCTCAGATAGCCGCGAAAACGCACCCGGCCGCCGCGGACCGGCGCGCCGTCGAGCCCATAATCCGGAAAGCGCGCGAGGAAGCGTGAGATCGCGACCGCGCCCTCGAGCCGCGCCAGCGCCATCCCGGCGCATTGATGCGCGCCGGTGCCGAAGGCCAGATGCCGGTTCGGCGTGCGGCCGACGTCGAAACGCTCGGGATCGGCGAACTGTGCGGGGTCGCGGTTGGCGGCGCCGATGCACAGCGTCACCGGCGTGCCCGGCGGCATCGCGATGCCGCCAAGTTCGAACGGCTCGACGCTCATGCGGTTGCCGAGCTGGTTGGAACTCTCGAACCGCAACATTTCCTCGACCGCGGTCTTGATCAGCGCGGGGTCTTCGATCAGGCGCCGTTTCTCGTCCGGATGGCGCGACAGCGTCACCAGGCCGTTGCCGATCAAATTGGTGGTGGTCTCATGGCCGGCGTTGAGCAGGAAGATGCAGTTGTGCAGCAGTTCCTTCTCGGTCAGCCGCTCGCCATTGTCTTCGCCCTGGATCAGCCGTGTCAGCACGTCGCGGTCGGGGTTGCCGGGCCTCGCCCGCCGCCGCGCCACCAGCACTTCCAGGTAGGCGAGAAAGTCCTTCACGGCGTTGTTGCCGCGGGCGAAGGCCTCCGCGCCGATCACCGGTTCGAGCGCGCCGAGGATCGCCAGCGACCAGTCGCGCAGCGGCTCGCGCTCGTCCTGCGGCACGTCGAGCAGATTGCCGATCACCTCGATCGGAATCGCGGCGGCGAAATCGTCGATCAGGTCGACCTTGCCCTTGGCGGCGATGGCGTCGAGCAGGCGGTCGACCAGGCGGACCAGGTCGGGCTCCATGCCGGCGATCGCGCGCGGCGAGAGCGCGCCCATGATCAGCCGGCGGACGCGGGTGTGTGCGGGCGGATCGTTGAAGACGAGGCTCGTGGTGTGGTGCTCGTAGAGCAGGGANGCGCCGTATTTCGGCGAAAACTCCTTCTTCTTGTCCGAAGAGAAGGCCTTGGTGTTCTTNTAGGCGGCGACCAGGTCGTCGTAGCGGGTCAGGAAATACGAGCCGTTCGGCAGCCGCTTGACCGGTTCGGTCTCACGCAGCGCGCGGTAGGTCGGGTAGGGGTTGGCGTAGAACTCCGGCGAGAGCTTTTCGAGGTCGAAGGTCGCCGCCAGTTCGCGCGCTTCTAAATCCATGGCTCGCCATATGTTTTGGGAATACCGACGTTCATTGCGTCCGCAATTAGTCGCAATTGCAACCATCCTAGATGCCGCCGAAGGGGCGTCAAGCCGGCGGCTTGAGGTTCCCGGCAGGCCCCCTTGACGGGCGCCTTGGGGTTGCGACCGATTTGGAATAAGCCGGAAGATGCGCGCGCGATTCTCAGAAAAGTTGTGGCTAAACAAGACGATGAAGCTGTGGCTTTAACATCACCCCGCAACAGAATCCGCTTGGTGCGCTGCAATAGATCCTTGACTTCGTCAAGGTGAGTAATTACTCACGCGCCCATGTCTACCCTGCGCATGACCAGTGACTTGCGGCGCCAATTGATCCTGAGCGCCGCCAAGCGATGCTTCGCCCGCAACGGCTTTGCCGGCACCACGACCAAAAGCGTGGCGGCCGCCGCGGCCATTTCGGAAGGGCTGTTGTTCAAGCACTTCCCGTCCAAGGCCGCGCTCTATGCCGAGATCCTGGCGGAGGAATGCGAGGCCGATCCGGATTTCGCAAACCTGCTCGGCCAGGAGCCTTCAACTGCCACATTGGTGGAACTGGTCAAGGGCATGGTTGGCCACTTCATGGAAGTATCTGACGGATCCGACCAGGAGGAGGCGCAGCGGCTGCGGCTGATGACGACGAGCCATCTCGACGATGGCGAGTTCGCGCGGCTGCTCTATGACAAGATCGGCGGCCTGATCGGACCGGTGTTCATGGCGTCGATCGAGCGCGCGATTGCCGCCGGCGATGCGGCGCGCATCGGCAGCGATCCGCTCAACCTGTTCTGGTTCGCGCACCACACCGTGCTGATGGCGGCGCTGACGCGGCTTCCCGCCGTGCCCTGTCTTTCCTACGGCAACGCGGCCGATCTGGAGCGGCAGCTTACCCAATTCATCCTGCGCGGCATCGGACTTAGCGAGGCCGCAATTGCTTCTCATCTGGACGGCGAGCTGTCACCGAATTCGGGACAATCGGTAACTGCAGAAAGTGCATGACATGAATATCGTGACTGAACCCAAGCTTTCGGGCAAGCCGATTGCCGAGAAGCCGCACAAGCGGCCGGTTAAGCTGGTGCGCTGGTTCCTCATCGTTGGTACGCTGCTGGGCCTGATCGTCGGCGTCCTGGTGTTCTTCAAGTTCATCTTTCTGCCCAATCTGTTCAAACAGATTTTCAGCAGGCCGCCCGCGCCGATCAGCGTCAATGTCGCCACGGCGAAGTCCGAAACCATCCCGAATCTCCTGACCGCGGTCGGCGATCTCGCCGCCGTGCATCAGGTCAACGTGACCTCCGACGTCAACGGCCGCATCACCGAGATCCAGTTCACGGCGGGCGCCAGCGTGAAGGCGGGCACGGCGCTGGTTCAGCTATTCGACGGACCGGAGCAGGGCGACCTTGCCAATTACAAGGCGCAGCAGCGCGTGGCGCAGATATCGCTGGATCGCGCCAAGCAGCTGGCCGAGCGTCAGGTCGGGCCGCAGGCGACGGTGGATAACGCCCAGGCTGTGTTCGACCAGGCCAGCGCCGGCATCGCCAAGACCGAAGCGATCATCTCGCAGAAGCTGGTGCGTGCGCCGTTCGACGGCGAGCTCGGCGTTCGCAAGGTCGAGGTCGGACAATATCTGACGGCCGGCACGCAGATCGTCTCGTTGACCGATCTGTCGGTGCTCTATGCGAACTTCACCGTGACCGAAAAGGATTCCGGCCAGCTCAAGGTCGGCCAGATCGTCCGCATCGCGGTCGACGCCTATCCGGGCCGCACCTTCGAGGGCAAGATCACCACGATCGAGCCGCAGATCGCGACCGAAACGCGCAACATTCGCGTGCAGGCGACGATCCAGAACCCGGACAAGATCCTCAAGCCCGGCATGTTCGCGACCACCACCGTGGTGCTGCCGAACAAGCCGCCCGTCATCACCGTGCCGGAAACCGCGGTCGACTACACGCTCTATGGCGACTCGGTCTACCTCCTGACCGAGAAGAAGACAGAGGACGGCAAGACCAGCCTCACGGTGACGCGGACCTTCGTGCAGACCGGCAACCGCATTGAGGGACGCGCCGAAATCCTGAAGGGGTTGAAGGAGGGCGACCGCGTCGTCGCCGTCGGCCAGCTCAAGCTGCAATCGGGCGCCGCGGTCGAGATCTCGAACGATCCGGTGCCGCCGATTCCGGCGAAGCCGCCGCGCTACTGACGGACCATCGCGCGGCCTGAGGGCCGCGCTGACGAGACAAGGGCGGGCGGCGGTCTTCATGATGAGACCGCGCCCGGAATGCTGAACTCAGCGGGATAAATCTGCGATGGCCTTAACTGATATTTTCATCAAGCGTCCGGTCCTGTCGGTCGTCGTCAGCCTGCTGATNCTGCTGATCGGTCTGCGGGCCGCCAGCGTATTGCCGATCCGGCAGTACCCGAAGCTGTCGAACACCGTGGTCAACGTCACCACCGTCTATCCCGGCGCATCGGCCAACCTGATCCAGGGCTTCATCACCACGCCGATCGAGCAGGCCGTCGCCTCCGCCGAAGGCGTCGATTACATCACCTCGTCGTCGGTGCAGGGCACCAGCACGATCCAGGTCTACATCAAGCTGAACTTCGATCCGAACCAGGCGCTCACCGAAGTTCTCGCCAAGGTGAACTCGGTCCGCTACCTGATCCCGAAGGAATCGAACGATCCGATTGTGACCAAGACCACCGGCCAGACCACGGCCGTGATGTATCTCGGCTTCTCCAGCGACGAGCTCTCCGGCTCGGCGATCTCGGATTANNTNACGCGCGTGGTGCAGCCGGTGCTGTCGACGGTCGACGGCGTGGCNTCCGCCGACATTCTCGGCGGGCAAACGTTCGCGATGCGGCTGTGGCTCGACCCGGTGAAGATGGCGGGGCGCGGCGTCTCGCCGAGCGACGTCTCGGCCGCGATTGCTGCCAACAACTTCCAGGCCGCGGCCGGCCAGGCCAAGGGCTACTTCATCGTCTCCAATATTCAGACGAATACGGACCTGCGGAACCTCGATCAATTCAAGAAGATGATCGTCAAGTCCAAGGACGGCGGCTTCGTGCGAATCGAGGATATCGCGACCGTCGAGCTTGCGGCCCAAAGCTCGGATGCGAGCGTCGCCTTCAGCGGCGAGCGTGCGATCTTCATCGGCGTGCAGGCGACGCCGCAGGGCAACCCGCTGACGCTGGTCAAGGGCGTCCGCGCGCTGTTTCCGGAGCTCGAACGCAACCTGCCGCCGTCGATGAAGATGAAGGTGGCCTATGACTCCACCAAGTTCATTCAGTCGTCGATCGACGAGGTGCAGCACACGCTGATCGAGGCCGTAGGAATCGTCGTGGTCGTGATCTTCCTGTTCCTGGCCTCGTTCCGCTCGGTCATCATTCCCGTCGTGACGATACCGTTGTCGCTGATCGGCGTGTGCAGCCTGATGCTGGCCCTGGGCTTCAGCTTCAACCTGCTGACGCTGCTGGCGATGGTGCTGGCGATCGGCCTCGTCGTCGACGACGCGATCGTGGTGGTCGAGAACATCCACCGCCATCTGGAGGAGGGCAAGACGCCCGTACAGGCGTCGCTGCAGGGCGCGCGCGAAATTGTCGGTCCCGTCATTTCGATGACGATTACGCTGGCGGCGGTGTACGCACCGATCGGCTTCCTCGGCGGCCTGACCGGTTCGCTGTTCCGCGAATTCGCCTTCACGCTCGCGGGCTCGGTGATCGTATCGGGTATCATCGCGCTGACGCTGTCNCCGATGATGTGCTCGGTGCTGCTCAAGAGCGCGGATGAAGGNCGCTTTGCNCGGCTGGTCAACCGTGTCTTCGGGGCGATGACGCGCTGGTACGGCCGTCAGCTCGACCGCTCGCTCGATTATCGGCCCGTCACCGGCCTGTTCGCGCTGACGATGCTCGGCCTGGTCGGCTTCCTCTACATGAACACCGCCAAGGAACTGGCGCCGGAAGAGGACCAGGGCATCGTGTTCTCGGTGACCAAGGCGCCGAAATACGCCAATATCGACTACGTCGACTTCTATGGTGAAAAGCTCGACAAGGCGTTTGCCAAATTCCCCGAAACCGATTTGCGCTTCGTCCTGAACGGCATCAACGGGCCGCAGGGCGGCATCGCCGGCATGCTGCTCAAGCCCTGGGAAGAGCGCACCCGGTCCTCGATCAAGCTGAAGCCGCTGGTGCAGGCCGAAATCAGCAAGATCGAAGGCGTCCAGGCGTTCGCGTTCAACCTGCCGCCGCTGCCGGGCGGGCCGGGCGGCCTGCCGATCCAGATGGTGATCAATTCGACCTCCGGTTTCCAGGCCGTCTATGAGCAGATGGAGAAACTGAAGGACGCCGCGCGCAAGAGCGGGCTGTTCATCGTGTCCGACAGCGATCTGCAGTTCAACCAGCCGGTGGTGCGCGTTTCCGTCGACCGTTCCAAGGCCAGCGACCTCGGCATCAACATGGCGCAGGTCGGCGCCACCTTGCAGACGCTGCTGGGCGGCAACTATGTCAACCGTTTCAATCTCGAGGGACGTTCCTATCAGGTGATTCCGCAGGTGCCGCGCGACAAGCGGCTGTCGCCGGAATCGCTCGGCGGCTACTACGTTCCGACCAATACCGGGCAGCTGGTGCCGCTGTCGACCATCGTGTCGATCGAGACCGCGACCGATCCGAACTCGCTCACGCATTACAACCAGCTCAACTCCGCCACCTTCTCGGCGGTGCCGATGCCGGGCGTGACGGTCGGACAGGCGGTGGATTTCCTGGAGGGTGAAGCCAAGAAGCTGCCGACCGGCTTCGGTCACGACTATCTGGCCGACTCCCGCCAATATGTGCAGGAGGGCAACCAGCTCGCGATCACCTTCGGCTTCGCGCTGATCATCATCTTCCTGGTGCTGGCGGCGCAGTTCGAAAGCTTGCGCGACCCGCTGGTGATCATGATCTCGGTTCCGATGGCGATTGTCGGTGCGCTGTTCCCACTGTTCTTCGGCGTGGCGACCATCAACATCTACACCCAGGTCGGACTGTTGACGCTGGTCGGCCTCATCACCAAGCACGGCATCCTGATGGTGGAGTTCGCCAACGAACTGCAGCTCAAGGAAGGCCTCGACAAGCGCTCGGCGATCGAGATGGCGGCCCGCATCCGGCTGCGTCCGATCCTGATGACGACGGCGGCGATGGTCACCGGCCTGATCCCGCTGTTGACGGCGAGCGGCGCGGGCGCCGCCAGCCGCTTCTCGATCGGTCTGGTCGTGGTCGCGGGCATGTCGATCGGCACGCTGTTCACGCTGTTCGTGCTGCCGGCGGTTTATGTCTGGTTGGCCACTGACCACCAGGCCCATGCAAACTCGGAGCGGACCAAGGAGATCGCCGACTTCGATCTCGGCAACAAGGCGCTGAAGCCGACCTGAGCNCTCGCGCCGGGAAGAACCAGAGGCGGCGGCAGCGGACATCGCTGCCGCCGTTTTTTCATGTCGCGCGCCGGCGACGCGGCCGGTTCCCCATGCTAGAAGGAAAAGAAAAAGCAGGGATCCACCATGACGAGTGACTTTTCCGCCGGCAACTACCGCTTCATCCCGGCCGTCTTTCAGTATTCCGGCGGCGTCGCGGCCAGTCCGGGGTTCGAAATCGAGCGGGTGCGTTTCGACNCNCCGCTGCCGCTGGCCGCGGGATTTGCCCGGATCGCAGAATATATTCAGGCCGCGGGCCGTCCGCTNACCTCGTTCTGCGCCTGCGAACTTCGGTCACCGGCCGCGTTCACCGACGAGGGCTTTCGCAATTTCAACCTGCACTACGTCAAGACGCTGGCGGAGTGGGGCGTCTATGACGGCACCACTAATCCGGTGGCGCGCAGCAATGTCTGCCCGGAAATCGATCCGCCGGGCGAGCCGTCGTTCTACGCGTTTTCGTTCACGCGGCCGAGCCAAAACGCCGGACCGAGCTTCGTGATCGCGGGCAGTGGCGAATCGCAGGAAGGCAATGCCAGCTACGCTGAACGCACCGTGCGCTACCGCGACGTCAGCCCCGAAGGCATTGCGGAAAAGGTCCGCTACGTCGCCAGCGTGATGGAGCGGCGGATGGGCGAGTTCGGGTTCGGCTGGAAGGATGCGACGGGTGTGCAGACCTATACCATTCACGATTTCCACCACGTCTTTGCCGACGCGCTGGTCCGCCGCGGTGCCGCGCGCGGCGGCCTGACCTGGCATTTCGCACGGCCGCCGGTGATCGATCTCGAATATGAGATGGATTGCCGAAGGGTGGTGCGGGAGCTGGTGGTTTAGATTCCGGAGCTAGCAGCGAAGCTGGTGCGCTCCCTCGCCCCGCTCTTGCGGGGAGAGGGTTGGGGTGAGGGGCTCTCTCCGCGAGCACTGCGCTAATTATAGACCTGTACCCCCTCACGGGGATCGCGAAGAGCGATCCGACCTCTCCCCGCAAGCGGGGAGAGGTTGAGAAGCGCCGTTACCGCTCCCTTGGGTCCAGCGCATCGCGCAGGCCGTCGCCGACCAGGTTGAACGACAACACCACGAGAAAGATCGCGAGCCCCGGCCAGATCGCCATCCAGGGCGCGTTGGTCAGGAAGCGCTGCGCGGCGTTCAGCATGCTGCCCCAGGACGGGGCGGGCGGCTGCTGGCCGAGGCCGAGAAAGGACAGCGCGGCTTCGGCGATGATGGCGGCGGCAATCGACAGCGTCGCCTGCACCAGCAGCGCCGGCATGATGTTCGGCAGGATATGAAACAGCGCGATGCGCCAGCGCGGATTGCCCATGGCCCGCGCGGCCTCGACATAATCCTCGACCTTGACGCTCATCACCTGGCCGCGCGTCAGCCGCACGAAGATCGGCGTCGCCGAGATGCCGATCGCGATCATGGCATTGCCGAGGCTGGGCCCCAGGAAGGCCGCCAGCGCGATGGCGAGGATCAGGAACGGGCAGGCCAGCATCGCATCAGTGATGCGGCTGATCAGCGCGTCGATGAAGCCGCCGCGATAGCCGGACAACAGGCCGAGCGGCACGCCGATCGACAGCGCGATACCGACCGAGATCGCGCCGGCCAACAGCGAAGCGCGCGCGCCATAGATCACGCGGGCCAGGATGTCGCGGCCGAGCTCGTCGGTGCCGAACCAGTGCAGCGCGGACGGCGGCTTGCGCACCAGCGACCAGCTCGTCGCGATCGGCTCATAGGGCGAGATCAGCGGCGCAAACAGCGCGAGCAGCGCGAAGGTTGCGATCACGACGAGGCCGACCACCGCGCCCTTGCGCTTGAACAGGCGGCGCAGCGCGCGCCGGGCCGGGCTTTCGAGTTCGTCGGAAGCCACGACCGGCAGTGCGTTGAGCGTGGTGTCGGCCATCGCTCAGGCCCTCAGCCGGGGGTTGACGAGGACATAGGCGATGTCGGCAATCAGGTTGAGCGTGATGTAGATCGTCGCCGTCGTCAGCACGACGCCTTGCACGACCGCATAATCGCGGTTGAAGACGGCGTCGACGATCAGCTTGCCGAAGCCTGGAATCGAAAATATCTGTTCCGTCAAAACCGCGCCCGACAGCAGCGTGCCCAGTTCGAGCGCGCCGAGCGTGATCACCGGCGTCAGCGCGTTGCGCATCGCGTGCTTGAGGATGACCGAACGCTCCAGAAGGCCCTTGGCGCGGGCGGTGCGGACGTAGTCGCTTTCCAGCACCTGCAGCATGGCGCTGCGGGTATGGCGCATCAGGATCGCGGCGATCGCATTGCCCAGCACGAAAGCGGGCATGATGGTGGCGGCGATGCTGGCGCGGAAATTCTCGGTCGGCGGCACATAACCGGAGGCCGGCAGCCAGCCGAGCTGGATCGAGAACACGAAGATCAGCATGATGCCGAGCCAGAAATTCGGCGTCGAGATGCCCCACAGCGCGAAGAAATTGGCGCCGTAGTCCCAGGCCGTGCCCTTCTTCACCGCCGACACGATGCCGGCCGGAATGCCGATCAGGAAGGCGATGACGATCGCCATCGACGCCAGCTGGAGCGTCACCGGCAGTTTCTGCGCGATCAGTTCGCGCACCGAGACCTTGTTGCGCAAGGACTCGCCGAAATCGCCCGACAGCACGCCCTTGACCCAATAGACATATTGCACCGGCACCGGCTGATCGAGCCGGTACTGCTGGCGGATCTGCGCGATCACCTCCGGGTCGCGTTCCTCACCGGCCATCACCAGCGCCGGATCGCCCGGCAGCAATTGCTGCAGCGAGAAGATCAGGATCGAGACGAAGAACAGCGTCGGAATGAGCTGGACGATACGGCGCGCGAGGAAGTTCAGCATGGCGCTATCTGTGTCCCGGGCGCAGTTACGTGCAAGGTTAGAGCGGTCACTTCAGCTTCAACCCGACCACGCGCACCAGCCCGTCAGGCATCTGCTTGTAACCTTCGAGCTTGGTGGTATGCGCAATCAGGATGCGGCGGTGATAGATGTAAAGGAGGGGTTTTTCCTCCAGCACGATCTTGGCCAGCTTTTCATAGATCGCCTTGCGCTGCGCCTGATCCGTCACAAGACGTCCGTCATCGAGCGCCTTGTCGGCTTCCTTGTTGGACCAGGCGCTGTAGTTCTGCGGCGCGTCGGTCTTCTGGAAGATGTAGGAATTGCCGTCCGGATCGATCCGGCCGCTCCAGGCCAGCAGATAGGCCTGATAATCGCCGACTTCGGCCTGCTTCAGCGAGGTCGCGAACTCGGTGACCCTGAGCTTCATGTCGAATCCGGCCTCCGCCGCCATCGACTGGATCACCTGCGCAGCGGCTTCGGTCTCCGCGCCCTTGGGCAACATGAAATCCACGCTCACGGGCGGCGTCACGCCGGCTTCCTTCAACAGCGCCTTGGCCTTGGCGACGTCGCGTTTCTGCACCGGAAAGGCTTTTTGATAATAGGGGTGATCGGGGTTGACCCACTGGTTACCGGGCATGAACTCGCCGTTCGACACCACCTGGCTGATCGCGTCGCGGTCGAGCGAGAGGTCGAGCGCCTGACGCACCTTGGCGGACTGGCTGAGCGGCCCCTTGGCCTTGTCCTTGCCGATGTTCAGCGTCACGCCCTGATAGCCGAGCTCGATCGCGGTGGACAATTTCAGCTTCTTGTCCGCCTGCACCTCCTTGAGATCGGTCGCCAGCACCCGCTCGATCAGGTCAAGGCCGCCGGATTTCAGGTTGGCAAGGCGCACGGTAGCGTCGACCAGCGGCAGATAGACGATGCGGTCGATATGGATGTTGTCCTTGTTCCAGTAGTCGGCGAATTTCTCGAACACCATGCGGTCCTGCTGCACGCGTTCGACGAATTTGTAGGGACCGGCGCAGACTGGACGCAGTCCGAACTTGTCGCCGGCTTCCTTGGCCGCCTTGGGCGATACCATCATGCCCGCGCGATCGGTGAGCTGAGCGACCAGCGGCGAGTAGGGCGCTTTCAGTGTCAGCTTGATGGTGAGGGGATCGACGACGTCGATGTGGTCGATCGCAGCGAGTTCAGGTTTGCGGAACGAGCCCGGAAACGTCAAATGGCGCTCCAGCGAAAACTTCGCGGCTTCCGCATTGAGTTCCTCGCCGTCGTGAAACTTGACGCCGGGACGGAGCTTGATGGTGACTTCCTTGCCGTCGGCAGAAGTCTCGTGACTGAGCGCGAGCTGCGGCACGATGTTGAGCTTCTCGTCGATGTCGAACAGCTTGTCGCAGAACGAGGCGAACACGATGCGGCCGACATAGGTGCGGGCCATGGTCGGGTCGAGGATATCGGGATCCTCGGCGAGCCCGATCCGGAGCGTGCTCTGTGCCTGAACGGCGATTGGAAGCGACAGCAGCAGCGCCGCCGCGGTGACTGCCGAACGAAAGATTTTCATCGCTGCTATCCCTTGTTCACGATTATCCTGTGGGCCGTATTCCTGACCTATCAACCCCGCCGCGGCCTGCACCTTCCGTGCCACCGCTGAAGGCGGCGACCAATTTTTCCAGCACCGGCGAAAAGCCGCCATCGGCGGGAACGATGGCCCCGGGCGGCGGCAATTCGGCCGTGCGGTGACAGGCTGTGGCGTGTCCCGTACCGTCCGCGAGCAAGGTCGGAATTTCGGTGCGGCAGCGCGCGACGACGTAGGGGCAGCGGGTGTGAAAGCGGCAGCCGGATGGCGGATTGAGCGCGCTCGGCATCTCGCCCTCCAGCACGATGCGGCTGCGCTTGGCCTGCGGCTTTGGCACGGGAATGGCTGAGAGCAGCGCGCGGCTATAGGGATGGCGCGGCGCCGCGAACAGACTCTCGGCATTTGCGGTCTCGACGATGCCGCCGAGATTCATCACGGCGACGCGGTCGGCGATGTGTTTGACGACCGCGAGGTCATGCGAAACAAAGATGTAGGCGAGGCCCAACCGGTCCTGCAGGTCGCGCAGCAGATTGAGGATTTGCGATCGGATCGAGACGTCGAGCGCGGATACCGGCTCGTCGCAGATGACCAGCTTCGGTTCGACGGCGAGCGCCCGCGCAATCGCGATGCGCTGGCGCTGGCCGCCGGAGAATTCATGCGGATAGCGGCGGGCGAAGCGTGGCTCGAGCCCGACCAGCCGCAGCAGCTCCTCGACCCGTTCGCGCCGGCGCGCGGCCGGCACCAGATCGTGCAGCGCCAGCGGCTCGGTCAGGATCTGGCTCACCGTCATGCGCGGGTTGAGCGAGGCATAGGGATCCTGGAAAATGATCTGTGCGTTGCGGCGGAAGGCGCGCAACTCATTGGCGTTGAGCGTGCCGAGATCGCGGCCTTCGAAGCGAACGGTGCCGGCGTCAGGTTCGATCAGCCGCAGCACCAGCCGGCTCACGGTGGATTTGCCGCAGCCGGATTCGCCGACCAGCGCCAGCGTCTTGCCGGCCTCGACGGTAAAGCTGACGCCGTCGACCGCCTTGACGTAAGCGGTCGGCCGGCCCAGCACCGAGCGCGCGGCGACGAAATGCTTTACCAGCCCTTCGACTTCGAGCAGCGCGGTCATGACACCAGCTTTTCCAGCGGCGCGCGGATGCAGCGCGAGGCGTGGCCGTCCGTTACCATTGCCAGCGGCGGCCGCGTGGCGATGCAGGGTTCGACGACAAAGGGGCAGCCCCCCCCCCCCCCCCCCCCCCCCCCCNNCNNCNNNCGGCGAANCGGCAGCCGGCGGGCGGGTTTGCCATGTTCGGCACCATGCCNTCGATCGTNGCCAGATGCGCGGTGCGGCGGTCGAGCCGCGGGATCGAGCCGAGCAGGCCGACCGTNTAGGGNTGCTGCGGATTGGCAAAGAGCTCATCGACAGGGGCGCGCTCGACGATCTCGCCGGCATACATCACCGCAACCTCGTCGCAGACTTCTGCNACCACGCCGAGATCATGGGTGATGAGGATGATCGCGGCGCCCGAGGCCGCCTTCAATTCACGCATCAGGTCGAGGATCTGCGCCTGCAGGGTGACGTCGAGCGCGGTGGTCGGCTCGTCCGCGATCAGAAGGCGCGGGTCGCAGGCCAATGCCATCGCGATCATCACGCGCTGGCGCATACCGCCCGAGAGCTTGTGCGGATATTCGTCGATCCGCTTGTCGGGCGAGGGGATATGGACGCGGCGGAGTAGCTCGATCGCGCGCTCGCGTGCCTGCCGCCGCGATCCGCCGCGATGGCGNAGGATGGTCTCGATGATCTGGTCGCCGATGGTGAAGCTCGGATTGAGCGAGGTCATCGGCTCCTGGAAGATCATCGCGAGCCGGTTGCCGCGGAGATCGCGCAGCGTGCCGTCGGGAACGTCGAGCAGGTCGAACCCGTCGAAGCGGATCGAGCCGGAGACCTCGGCCGAGTTCTTGGACAACAGCCCCATGATCGCGAGCGAGGTCACGCTCTTGCCGCAGCCGGATTCGCCGACGAGGCCGAGTGTCGCGCCATTGGCGACGCTGAGATCGACGCTGTCGACCGCATGCGTGGTGCGGCCGTCATCGCCATGGAAGAGGACGCGCAGGCCCTCGATCTCGATCAGCGGGCNCGCGGTCATGCCTTGCCCGTCGCCGCCGCTTGAACGCCGGCGTCAATGACCGCGCGGTCGGTGATCCCGGCCGGGTTCTTCCGCGTCGGCAGGAAGGGACGGAAATGTACCCAGCGCTCGCGGCTCACCTGCTCNAGCCGTTCGAGTTCGGCCAGCGGATCGGTGTGGTCGTCGACGCGCAGGTCGAGGTCGGACCATTCCTCCTCGCTGTGGATCAACAGCGCCGCCGATTGCTTGCCGCGCTTGTCGCCACCGGCGGCTTCGCCCGCCTTCATCGCCGCGATCAGCCGCTGCGCAAAGGGCAGGGCGGCGTTGTCGGTGTAAGCCTTTGCCGTGTCTGACAGTACGGCCTCGCCGGCCAGCATGTTGCCGGCGAGCGAAAAGCCGTCGCCCTGGAGGCTTCCGCACCAGTCGACGCATTCGCGCCCGGTGTGCGCGGCGATGCGGCCCTTGATGTCCATGACGTGAAGCTGCCGGGCCTCGCGGCCATCGTCGGTGGCGATCAGCGTATCGATCACCTCGCGCGGGCTGCGGCCTTCGCGCAGCAGCTTCACGCCGTCGATGCCGTAATAGGGATTGACCAGCGCCTGCGTCGCGACGCCGCCGACGCCGGGCGCGATATGCGGCACGCGTGCGCCGACCGCGAAAAATTTGGTCGCCACCGCGATGCCGATCTGGNCGGTGGAGGGGTCGCGGGCGATGATCGACCAGGTCATCCTGTCTCGTTCCCTTACCGGCCTGCCGCGTAGCCCTGCATGCCGCGGGGATTGGCGGCGGCACGGCGGCGGCGGCCAACTCGGGAAGCGGCGGTGAGGCGGCCTTCCGACCAGTCGGGACCCATCTCNACGACGTGGCCGCGGCTCTTCAGGGTGTCGACAGTTGCCTTCGGCACGCGGCTTTCGAGCACGAGCACGCCGGGGCGCGCGGTGCGCGGCCAGAACGAGATCGGGAAATGCTCGGAGTGCCAGGCCGGCGCGTCGATCGCTTCCTGCAGGTTCAGCTTGGCGTGGACATGCCGCAGGAAGAACTGCGTGGTCCATTGGTCCTGTTGGTCGCCGCCGGGCGANCCCCAGGCCATGTAGGGCTCGCCGTCACGCAACGCCATGGTCGGCGAGAGCGTGGTGCGCGGGCGCTTGCCGGGTGCCAGCGCGGCAGGATGGTCCTCTTCCAGCCAGAACATCTGCGCGCGGCTGCCGAGGCAGAAGCCGAGTTCGGGTATGACCGGGGAGGACTGCAGCCAGCCGCCGGACGGCGTCGCCGAGACCATGTTGCCGGCCTGGTCGATGATGTCGAAATGTACGGTGTCGCCGCGCACCTCGCCGAACCGGCCGACCGTCGGTTCGCCCGCNCCCATGGCGCCGACCGCTTCGCGATGGCCTTCGGCGCGGCGCAGCTTGACGATCGAGCCGAAGCCTTCGACCGAACCCGGGATGAAATCCAGCGAGGCCTTGTCTTTGGAGATCAGCTTGCGGCGCTCGTCGTTGTACGCATCCGACAGCAAGGTCGCGATCGGGATCTCGGTAAATTTGGGATCGCCATAAAACTTCTCGCGGTCGGCGAAGGCGAGTTTGGCGCATTCGATCTGCAGATGGATGAAGTCGGGACCTGCGGGATCGAGCCCGTCGAGCTCAAAGCCTTTGAGCAGCGCGAGCTGCTGCAGCATCACCGGGCCCTGGCTCCAGACGCCGGGCTTGCAGACGGTGTAGCGGCCGTAATCATAGGTCAGCGGCGCCTCGACGGTCGGCTGCCAGCGCGCCATGTCATCGGCGGAGAGCACGCCGCGATGCGGCGAGCCGGAGACATCCATCACGTCCTGCGTGCGGCAGAACTTGTCGATCGCTTCCGCCACAAAGCCCTGCGACCAGGACTTGCGGGCGCGCTCGATCTGCGCGACGCGGTCGCCGCCGGCGCTTTCGGCCTCGGCGAGGATGCGGGCGTAGGTTTCCGAGAGTTTTGGGTTGGTGAACAGCGTGCCGGGCCTCGGCACCTCGTTATTCGGCAGGTAGACGGCGGCCGACGTCGTCCAGTGCTTCCTGAACAATTTCTCGACGACCTGAATGGTGGCGGAGGCGCGCTCGACCAGCGGATAGCCGTCGCGGGCATAGGCGATCGCGGGCTCCAGCACATCGCGCAGCCGCATCGTGCCGTAATCGCGCAGCAGCAGCATCCAGGATTCGAACGTGCCGGGCACGCAGGCCGCGAGCAGGCCGGTGCCGGGCACCATTTCCAGGCCTTCGCTCTTGTAATGCGCAATCGTCGCCTTCGCGGGCGCCGGGCCCTGGCCGCAGATCACCTCGGTGCGGCCGCGTTTGACGTCGTGCACGATAATGGGCACGTCGCCGCCGGGGCCGTTCAGATGCGGCTCCACCACTTGCAGGGTGAAGGCGGTGGCAACCCCGGCATCGAAGGCGTTGCCGCCCTTTTCCAGGATGCTCATGCCGACGGCGGTCGCGATCCAGTGGGTGGAGGTGACCACGCCGAACGTGCCTTCGATTTCCGGCCGTGTGGTGAAGGGATCGGGATTGATGTTGCTCATGGGAATCCAATGCCGGTCTGGTATCGCGGTGCGGGCGCACTTGACCACAGCCGGGGCTGGATGCCAACCGCTGGGATGCCACGCATTGCTCCCATCCCCGTGATCATACCGCGGCGGCGGTCTCAACCGGATGGTTGACAGCGTGGCAGGCGACGCCGTCGATCAGCGCGGGCGCCTGCTTGCGGCAGAGGTCGAACACCAGCGGGCAGCGCGGATTGAAGGCGCAGCCCGGCGGCGGGTCGATCGGATTGGGGATTTCGCCCTTGACCGGAATGCGCTGGCGGCCGGACATGGCGAGGTCCGGAACCGCGCCCAGCAGCATCTTGGTGTAGGGCATTTTGGGATTGGCGAACAATTCGCGCCCCTCGGCGATCTCGACGATGCGGCCGAGATACATCACGCCGATGCGCGTCGCCATGTGGCGAACCACGGCAAGATTGTGGCTGATGAAGAGGTACGTCAGCCCGAACTTGTCCTGCAGGTCGCGCATCAAATTGAGGATTTGCGCCTGCACCGAAACGTCCAGCGCCGAGGTCGGCTCGTCGCAGACGATGAACTCGGCTTCCGAGGCCAGCGCGCGGGCGATCGCGATGCGCTGGCGCTGGCCGCCGGAAAACTCATGCGGATATTTCAGCCCGTCATCGGGATGCAGGCCGACCAGGCTCAACAGTTCGCCGACGCGCGCGGCGATGTCGCGCTCGCCCTGGATCAGGTCGAAGGCGCGGATCGGCTCGGAGACGATGGCATCGACCCGGAAGCGGGGATTGAGGCTGGCATAGGGGTCCTGAAAGATCATCTGGATGCGGCGGCGCAGCCGCTGCCGCACCTGGGCCTGCCGCGCATCGGTCATCGACACGCCGTCGATCATGACGTCGCCGGAGCTTGGCGGCAGCAATCCCACCACCATCCGCGCCACCGTCGTCTTGCCCGAGCCGGATTCGCCGACCAGCGCAAAGGTTTCGCCCTTCTTGATATCGAAGGTCACGCCGTCGACGGCTTTCAGGAATTCGAGATGGCCGCCTTCGAGCACGCGGTTGAGCCAGGGCTTCGAGACGTCGAAGACGCGGCGCAGGTTTCGCACATCGACAAAGGAGACCGTCATGCCGCGGTCTCCTTGNCGGGCGCGGTNTCGTAGAGATGGCANGCCACCGCNTGCGAGCCCTGCTTGAGCGGCTCCGGCCGATCGACGCGGCAGCGGTCGAAGGCGAAGGCGCAGCGCGGNTTGAACGAGCAGCCGGGTGGAATGGCCGACAGGCGCGGCATCGAGCCGGGAATCTGCACCAGGCGTTTTTCTTCGCCGGCCAGCGTCGGGATCGCGCCCATCAGGCCCTTGGCGTAGGGATGCAGCGGGTTCTGCACGACGTCCTGTACCGGGCCGATCTCGGCGATCCGCCCCGAATACATCACGGCGACGCGGTCCGACGTTTCGGCGATCACGCCCATGTCGTGCGTCACCAGCATCACCGCCGTGCCGTGATCGCGGCCGAGCCGCTTGATCAGCGAGATGATCTGCGCCTGCACGGAGACGTCGAGCGCGGTGGTCGGCTCGTCGGCGATGATCANCTCCGGCTCGGCGCAGATCGCGAGCGCGATCACGACGCGCTGGCGCATGCCGCCGGAGAATTCATGCGGATAGGCNTCGATNCGCTTCTCCGGCGCGGGGATGCCGACNTCGGCCAGGAGATCGATGGCGCGCTTGCGCGCCGCGGTCTCGGACAGATTCATGTGGGTGCGGATCGTCTCGANGATCTGGTCGCCGATCCGGTAGAGCGGNTTGAGGCTGGTCAGCGGATCCTGGAAGATCATGCCGATCCGCTTGCCCCTGACGCGGCGGATTTCCTCCGGCGGCAGATGATCGATCCGCGTGCCCGACAGGTAGATCTCGCCGCCCGAGATGCGGCCGGGCGGATCGATCAGCCCGATCACGGCAAGCCCGGTGACGGATTTGCCGGCGCCGGATTCGCCGACCACACCGAGCACTTCGCCCTTGGCGATATCGAAGGAGACGCCGTTGATGGCGCGCAGCGTAGAGCGGCGGGTGAGGAATTCCACCTCGAGGTTGCGAACGGAGAGGACGGGCGTGGTCATCGGAGTTTCGGATTGAGCGCGTCGCGCAGCCAGTCGCCGAGCAGGTTGATGGAGAGGATCAGGCCCGCCAGCGCGATGCCGGGGAAGGCGACGATCCACCANTCNCCGGCGAACAGATAGTTGTTGCCGATCCGGATCAAGGTGCCGAGCGAGGGCATGGTGTCGGGCATGCCGGCGCCGAGGAAGGACAGCGTCGCCTCGGTGATGATGGCGAGCGCGAGGTTGATGGTGGCGATCACGAGGATCGGGCCCATCGTGTTCGGCAGCACGTGGCGGAACATGATTTTTGGCGCGGGCAGGCCGATCAGTTGGGCTGCGGCGACATAGTCCTTGTTCTTCTCGACCATCACCGAGCCGCGCACCGTGCGGGCATATTGCACCCAGAAACTGAGACCGATCGCGATCACCAGCACGCCCAGCGTGCTCATCGCATCGAGCCGGTTGCCGAGCACGGATTTGGCAACACCATTGACCAATAGCGCGATCAGGATCGCGGGGAAGGTGAGCTGCACGTCGGCAATGCGCATGATCAGGCCGTCGACCGCACCGCCGACATAGCCCGCAATCAAGCCGAGCGCGATGCCGAGCGTGCCGGCAAGCACCACGCCCAGCACGCCGACGATGAGCGAGATTCGCAGGCCGTAAAGGATGGCGGAGAACACGTCGCGGCCCTGCTCGTCGGTGCCGAGCAGGAACGGGCTCTGCCCCTCGGCGGTCCATAGCGGCGATATCCGCGAATTCATCAGTTGCAGTTGTGCCGGATCGAACGGGTTCTGCACCGCGAGCTGCGAGGCGAAGATCGCCAGCAGGAAGAACAGAACGGTGACGGCCGCCGCCACCATGGTCATGCGCGAGCGGCGGAACGAATAGAAGATGTCGCTGTCGAGCGCGCGCTTCAGCCAGTTCGTTCCGGAACGCGGTGTTGATGCATTCGGCTCAACTCGGTGTGGGACCACGGCGTCGGACATTGGATTTCTCGCTTATGCCGGACGGCGGATGGTCGAGCGCAGGCGCGGATCGACGACGGTGTAGAGGATGTCGACCACCAGGTTGATGGTGACGAAGATCAGCGAGACCATCAGCAGGTAGGCGGCCATGATCGGGATATCGACGTTCTGGACGGCCTGCACGAACAACAGTCCCATACCCGGCCACTGGAAGACGGTTTCGGTGATGATCGCAAATGCAATTACCGAGCCAAACTGCAGGCCGGCGACGGTAATGACCGGGACCAGCGTGTTCTTCAGCGCGTGGCCGAAATGGATCGCCCGCGTGGTCAGGCCGCGGGCGCGGGCGAAGCGGATGTAGTCGGTACGGAGCACTTCGAGCATTTCAGCGCGCACCAGCCGCATGATCAGGGTCATCTGGAACAGACCGAGCGTGATCGAGGGCATGATCAGCGCCTTGAGCCCGGACAAAGTGAGCAGTCCGGTGGTCCACCAGCCGATCCGCACCACGTCGCCGCGGCCGAATGAAGGCAGCCAGCCCAGCGTCACCGAGAACAGGTAGATCAGGAGAATGCCGATCAGGAACGTCGGCAGCGAGATTCCGATCAGCGACACCGCCTGGAAGAATTTGGTGAGAATCGTGTCGCGCCGCAGCGCCGAATAGACCCCCATCAGGATACCGAACANCATGGCCAGCACGGTGGCGCAGGCGGCCAGTTCCAGCGTCGCCGGCATCCGCTCCATCAGAAGGTTCGAGACCGGCTGGCGGAACTGATAGGACACCCCGAACTTGAACTGCGCGGCATTGGCAAAATAGCGGACGAACTGCACCGGCACCGGATCGTCGAGGCCGAGCGACTTGCGCACCGCCTCGCGTTCGGCCGCCGGCGTATCGATGGAGACGATCTGGTTAACGGGGTCGCCGGCGAAGCGGAACATCGAGAACGCGATGACGCCGACCGCGATCATGACGCCGATGGCCTGGATTGCGCGGCGAAGAGTGAAAGCGAGCATAGATTCCTTTCACTGCTCTCTGGTGCGGCGGCAGACGTCGCCGCCACCTCGAAAAGAAAAGTCCCGGTAGCCCTGAAGCCGCCGGGACCTGTGCCGAAGCCCAACTAGTCCTGTTTGGTCGCCCAGTACAGCAGAACCTGATTGTCGGCGCGCTGGCTCAGCTTGACCTTCTTCGAAACGCCCCAGGCCAAGGCTTGCTGATGCAGCGGGATGTATCCAAAATCCTTGGCGCCGATTTCGTAGGCCTGCTTGATCAGCAGGTCGCGCTTGTTCATGTCGGATTCCTGCAGCACCTGGTCCGTGAGCTCGTCGAGCTTCTTGTTGCAGTAGCCGCCGAGATTGGCCTCGCCGCGGCTGGATTTCGGATCGTCGCGGCAGCCCATGATGTCGAACAGGACGTTGTGGGAATCGAGCGTGCCGGGCGTCCAGCCGAGCAGGTAGAACGAGGTCTGGTAGCCGCCGGGCTTCAGCACCTTGGCGAAATACTGCGCCTTGGGCTGCGCCAGCAGCGTCACCTTGACGCCGATGCGGGCCAGCATGCCGACCACCGCCTGACAGATCGCGGCGTCGTTGACGTAGCGGTCGTTCGGGCAGTCCATCGTGACTTCGAAACCGTCCGGATAGCCGGCCTCGGTCAGCAGCTTCTTGGCGCCGTCGGGATCGAGTTTCGGCCGCGTGAAGTCGCCGGAGAGCTTGAACAGTTGCGGCGCGATCATCAGCGGCGAGGGTGTCGACAGGCCGCGCATGACGCGGGTCTTGATCAGCTCGATGTCGATGGCCTTGTAGAAGGCCTCGCGCACCTTGATGTCCTTGAACGGGTTCTTGCCCTTGATGTTGGAATAGAGCAGTTCGTCGCGCACCTGATCCATGCCGATGAAGATGGTGCGCAGTTCCGGTCCCTTCAGCACCTGGGCGTTCGCGCTGGAATCGACGCGCGTAATATCCTGGATCGGCACCGGCTCGATGACGTCGACTTCGCCGGAGAGCAGGGCGGCGACGCGCGTGGCGTCCGAGCCGATCGGGGTGAAGATGATTTCCTTCAGATTATGCTCGGCCTTGCGCCACCAGGTCGGATTGGCCTTGAAAACGGTCTTGACGCCGGGCTGATGGCTTTCGACCGAGAAGGGGCCGGTGCCGTTGGCGTTGAGCGAGGCGAAGCTCGGCGTCGTCGCAGCAGCGGGCGTCGGGTCGACGGAATTGTTCGCCTCGGCCCATTTCTTGCTCATGATGTACCAGGTATCCCATTGCGAATTGAGAATGGGATTGGGCGAGGTCAGGACGAAGTCCACCGTGTGGTCGTCGACCTTGACGACCTTGGCGTCGGTCGGAATGCGGGTCTGCAGGTTCGAGCCCTTCTTGCGGACGCGGTCCGCCGAGAAGACCACGTCGTCGGCGGTGAAGGGGTCGCCGTTCTGGAATTTCACGCCCTTGCGCAAATGGAACCGCCAGCGGGTCGGCTCCGGTATTTCCCAGCTCTCGGCCAGCGCCGGGATGATCTTCAGGTCCTTGTCACGCGCGGTCAGGCCTTCGAAGACATGTGCGAGATGGGCGTGGGTGGTGCTCTCGTTGAGGGTATAGGGGTCGAGCGATTTGAGGTCGCCCTGGTTGGCGTAGCGCAGGGTTTGGGCCGATGCCGGCGCCATGGCCAGGGCAATAATAGAGGCCGTGGCCGCTGCTAGCAAAGTCTGACGTACCGACATCTGTTCGATTTCCCCGCTTTGATCAGCAATTTCCAGCGGATATTGCCGAGCCATGTTGCCAGAGTCCAGCCGCCGCGCAAGCATCATTATCCCGCACTGCGTGCCGGTTTGCGCGGCGGTGCGGCAAAGACTAGGTTGCACCTTAAGACGTGCGAGCGAGCGCGTGACATTGAACTTTCGGAGTGTTGAATGGCGGAACTGAAGGCCGACGTTTTCGTCCTCGGTGCGGGCATGGTCGGCGTCAGCGCTGCCTTGCATCTGCAGAAGCGCGGCCGGAACGTGGTTCTGATCGACCGGCACGAGGTTGCCGGCGAGGAGACCAGTTATGGCAATGGCGGGTTGATCGAATGCGCCTCGGTCTTTCCCTACATGTTTCCACGCAATGTCGGCCAGATCCTGCGCTACGCCTTTTTGCGCGCGCCGCAGGTAAACTACCATTTCAGGGATCTGCCGGCCTTCCTGCCGTGGCTGACACGTTATTTCCTCGCCTCGTCGCCGGAGCGTGCACTGCACAGTGCAAAGGCCGAATTGCCGCTGATCCAGCGCAGCCTGATCGAGCATGAGGCGCTGATTGAAGAAGCCAACGTGCCGGACCTGCTGCGGCGGACCGGCTGGATCAAGCTGTTTCGCTCGGAGGAGACGCTTGCGGAGGCGCTGAAGGATCTCAAGCGCGCCGGCGAGCATGGCGTCACCGGCGAGGTGCTGGATGGACCCGCGGTGATCGCGCGCGAGCCGCATCTGACCGGCGAATTCAGCGGTGCGATTCATTTTCCGGCGCCCGGATTCGTGCCCGATCCCGGTGGACTGGCCAAGGCCTATGCGGCGCTGTTCGGCCGCAAGGGCGGGCGCTATCTGGTCGGCGACGCCCGGACCCTCGAACAGTCCGGCGGGCGGTGGAANGTCGCGACGCTGGAAGGCACCATCACGGCGCGCGAGGTCGTGGTGGCGATGGGGCCGTGGTCCGACCAGATCTTCAGGCCGCTCGGCTATTCGATCCCGCTTCAGGTCAAGCGCGGCTATCATTTGCACCTCAAGCCGCGCGGCAACGCGGTCCTCAATCATCCCGTGCTGGATACCGATCTCGGCTTTCTGCTGGCGCCGATGAACCGCGGCATCCGCCTGACGACTGGCGCGGAGTTTGCCCACCGCGACGCGCCGCCGACGCCGGTCCAGGTCGAGCGGGCCCTGCCGCGGGCGCATAAGCTGTTTCCGCTGGGCGGACCGGTCGACAGCAAGCCNTGGATGGGCGCGCGGCCCTGCCTGCCCGACATGCTGCCGGTGATCGGCAAGGCCCCGCGCCATGACGGGCTGTGGTTCGATTTCGGCCACCAGCACCACGGCCTGACGCTTGGCCCCGCCACCGGCCGCCTGCTGGCGGAAATGATGACCGGCGAGACCCCGTTCGCCGATGTCAGGCCTTTTGCCGTCGAGCGCTTTGGTTGACCATATCGGGAATTGAGGGGGCGGGGGCCCGGGTGTTTTCCTTGCGCAATCAGGGCCATCGTGGCGATACTGCAAGGAGCCAGCAAGAGGAGCGGTCATGAAAGTTAACGTTGAAATCGATTGCACGCCGCTGGAGGCCAGGCAGTTCTTCGGGCTGCCCGACGTCTCGCCGATGCAGACCGCCGTGATGGACAAGATGCAGCAGCAGGTGATGGCCAATATCGAAAAGGTGTCGCCGGAATCGCTGATCCAGAGCTGGTTCACCTTCGATCCGAAGATCGCCGAGCGGTTCCAGGATATGTTCGTGACCATGACCGGTCTTGGCGGTATGGGTTCGAAGGACAAGAAGTAAGTAACCATCGCGGAGGGCGGGGTGGCGACGGAAGAGCAAAGACTTCGGCCGCCGAGCCTGTTCCTGATGCTGGCGGAGGCGAGGGGCCTGTTCGAATTGAATTCGAGCCTCCTGCTGTCGCCGCTGTTGTTGCGCGCGCCGAGAGGCGACGGCCATCCGGTGCTCGCGCTGCCCGGCTTTCTTGCCAGCGATATCTCGATGGCGCCGATGCGGCGCTACCTGAAAGAGCTCGGTTACGATGCCCATGCGTGGAACATGGGCCGCAATCTCGGCGGCATCGCTGCCAGGCGCGGTGCGCTACGCGACCTCGTGCGGCGCATTCATGAATCCACGGGGCGCAAGGTCAGCCTGGTCGGCTGGAGCCTCGGCGGCGTCTATGCGCGCGATCTCGCGCTGCAGATGCCGGAGATGGTGCGCTCGGTGATCACGCTCGGCAGCCCGTTTGCCAATGACATCAGGGCAACCAACGCCACGCGGCTCTATGAGGCGCTGTCGGGGGAGACCGTCGACGACAATCCGGAAATCCGCGAGGCGATCGCCGGCGACCTGCCGGTGCCGGCGACCTCGATCTATTCCCGCACCGACGGCATCGTGAACTGGCACACCAGCTTGTTGCGCCCGTCCGCGACCGCCGAAAACATCGAGGTATACTTCGCCAGCCATATCGGGCTCGGCGTCAACCCCGCAGCCTTATGGGCGGTGGCCGACCGCCTGGCGCAGGCGGAGGGGGAATTTAAGCATTTTGACCGATCGGGACCATTTGCCATTGCCTATGGCCCCCCTGAAAATGCACAATCCTGACCAACGCCCTGAGCTTTAAGGGCATGATCCCGAACGGTCCCGCCCTGCAATTGCCGCGGGATGGCTAGCGGTCCTCGGATATGCTCCAATAACAAAGACATTCCAGACGCCAGAAGCGCCGCCAAGGCGCCGCGTTTTCTACTGCGGGAGGAAAATATGGCGGATGCCAAGAAACTGTCTTCGCTGGACGCGTCGTTTCTGTATCTGGAAACGCCGGAGATGCCGATGCATGTCGGCAGCATGGCAATCTTCCGCCTGCCCGACGGCTACAAGGGCGACTTCTTCGAAGAGTTCAAGGCGATGATCGCCTCGCGGCTGCACATCGCGCCGATCCTCAAGGCGCGCCTGGAGAAGGCGCCGCTCGACATCGATCATCCCTCCTGGGTCGAAGACGACCAGTTCGACATCGACCGCCACATCTTCCGCGCCAGCCTGCCGGCGCCGCGCGACCGCGCGACGCTGGAACGTATCGTCGGCTGGATGCACGCAAAGCTGCTCAACCGTGCCCGCCCGCTCTGGGAGTTCTACGTCTTCGAGGGCATGAAGGACAACGAGATCGGGCTTTATTCCAAGATGCACCATGCCTGCATCGACGGCGGCGCCGGCGCCGCGCTCACCAGCATGATCTATGACATCACGCCAGTGCCGCGTCAGGTCGAGCCGCCCACCGCGCCCAAGGTGGCGCAGGAGCCGCGCGACATCGCCGCCAATTTGATCGATTCCTATCAGGCGCTCTGGACCCAGCCGTTCGACGCCAAGGCCGCGCCGAAAAGCCTCGAACTGCCGCGCACGGGCAAGAGCGATCTCGGCTCGATCCTGTTCGACAACGCCATGTTCCAGATTGAGACCGCGGTGAAGTTCGCNAGCTCCGTGCCGACCGTGCTGAAGTCTCTCTCCGACGTGGTCGGCAAGATTTCCGATCCCAAGTCGCGCGACAGCCTCGTCAGCATGGCGTCGCCGCCCACCATCCTCAACAAGACCATCTCCTCGGAGCGCAGCTTTGCCGGCGTCTCGATCTCGCTGTCGCGCGCGAAGGCGCTGGCCAAGGCATCCGGCGGCAAGCTCAACGACGTCGTGCTCGCGTTGTCTTCCGGCGTGGTGCGGCGCTATCTGATCAGCCAGGGCGGGCTGCCGAACAAGTCCCTGACGGCGGCGGTGCCGATCTCGCTGCGCGAGGAGGGCAATGCCGACGCCAACAACCAGGTGTTCGGCATGATCTGTTCGATCGCCACCAATGTCGACGATCCCAAAACGCGGCTGGAAACCATCATCGCGCAATCCACCAAGTCGAAGGAGATGTCGCATCCGCTGCGGGCCTTGGTGCCGCAGGTCTCCAACCTCTCGATGCTGGGCGCGCCGATCGTGACCCAGATCCTCGCGCTGCTGTACAGCCGNTCCAATCTCTCCGACGTGCTGCCGCCGGCGGCCAACATCACGGTATCGAACGTGCCCGGGCCGCGGCAGACGCTGTATGCGGCCGGCGCCGAGCTCTTGCACATCTTCCCGGTGTCGATCTCGACGCATGGCATTGCGCTCAACATCACCGTGCAGAGCTATCGCGATCAGCTCGATTTCGGCTTCATCGCCGGCGCCAACATCATCCCGCATGTCCAAATTCTCTGCGACATGCTGCCGGCCGAGTTCGATGCGCTGGAGGCGGCGTTTGCGCCGCCGCCGAGCATGACCAGCGCTGCTGAATAGGAAGTTGCAATGATTGAAATGCCGCCGCTGCAGTTCGCCCAGGTGAACGGTATTCGCATGGGCTATTACGAGGCGGGGCCCAAATCCGACACGCCGCCGGTCATCCTCTGCCATGGCTGGCCGGAGCTGGCGTTTTCCTGGCGTCACCAGCTCAAGGCGCTGAGCGAAGCCGGCATCCGCGTGATTGCGCCGGACCAGCGCGGCTATGGCGCGACCGACCGCCCCGAAGCGGTCGAGGACTACGACATGGAGCATCTGACCGGCGATCTCGTCGGTCTGCTCGATCATCTCAACATCGACAAGGCGATCTTCGTCGGTCACGACTGGGGCGGCTTCATCGTCTGGCAGATGCCGCTGCGCCATCCGGCTCGCGTCGCCGGCGTCGTCGGCGTCAACACGCCGCATTGGGACCGCACGCCGGCCGACCCGATCGAACTGTTCCGCAAGCGGTTCGGCGACAGCATGTATATCGTCCAGTTCCAGGATCCCGCGCGCGAGCCGGACAGGATCTTCGGCAGCCGCGTCGAACAGACCTTCGACGCCTTCATGCGCAAGCCGCTGCCGCGTAAGGACGAGCCGGACGCGCCGCCGATCGCGGGGGTCGGCGCCTCGGCCAAGACCAACCTGGCGTTCCCGCAGATGATCGCGGCCTATGACGCCAAATTCGATCCGCGCACGCCGATCCTGTCGGCGGAGGAGAAGAAGGTGTTCGTCGACACCTTCAGCAAGACCGGCTTCACCGGCGGCATCAACTGGTATCGCAATTTTTCGCGCAACTGGCAGCGCTCGGAAGGGCTCGACCATACGGTGCGGGTGCCGTCGCTGATGATCATGGCCGAGAACGACGCGGTGCTGCCGCCATCCGCCACCGAAGGCATGGAGCGGCTGGTGCCCGATCTCGAGAAATATCTGGTGCGCGACAGCGGCCATTGGACNCAGCAGGAAAAGCCTGATGAGGTCAGCGCCAAGCTGATCGAATGGCGTAGGAATCGGTTTGGCTAGGTAGAGGGNCTATCTCCCCGTCATTGCGAGGAGCGAAGCGACGAAGCAATCCATTCTTTCGTCTGTGGCACGATGGATTGCTTCGCTTCGCTCGCAATGACGGTTGAGGCAGGCAGGGAGACACTTCGACAATGGCGTCCGGCAATAAACTGAGCCCAATCCCGCATCCGCCGAAAAAACCCGTCGTCGGCAACATGCTGTCGCTGGATCCCAACGCGCCGGTGCAGCATCTGGTGCGGCTGTCCAAGGANCTCGGGCCGATCTTCTGGCTCGACATGATGGGGGCGCCGATCGTCATCGTCTCCGGCCATGACCTGATCGAGGANCTCTCCGACGAGAAGCGGTTCGACAAGACGGTGCGCGGNTCGCTGCGCCGCGTCCGNGCCGTCGGCGGCGANGGGTTGTTCACCGCCGACACCACCGAGCCGAACTGGAGCAAGGCGCACAACATCCTGCTGCAGCCGTTCGGTAACCGCGCCATGCAATCCTATCANCCGAGCATGGTCGATATCGCCGAGCAGCTCGTCAAGAAATGGGAGCGGCTGAACCCCGACGAGGAAATCGACGTCGTGCAGGACATGACGGCGCTGACGCTCGACACCATCGGGCTGTGCGGCTTCGACTATCGCTTCAACTCGTTCTACCGCCGCGACTACCACCCGTTCGTCGAAGCGCTGGTGCGTTCGCTCGAAACCATCATGATGACCCGCGGCCTGCCGCTGGAAAATCTCTGGATGCAGAAGCGGCGCAAGACGCTCGCCGAAGACGTCGTCTTCATGAACAAGATGGTCGACGAGATCATCGCCGAGCGCCGCGGCAACGCCGAAGCCGCCGACGGCAAGAAGGACATGCTGGGCGCCATGATGACCGGCGTCGACCGCGCAACCGGCGAGCAGCTCGACGACGTCAACATCCGCTACCAGATCAACACATTCCTGATCGCGGGCCATGAGACCACCAGCGGACTGCTCTCCTGTACCCTTTATGCGCTGCTCAAGCATCCCGAGGTGCTGAAGAAGGCCTATGAGGAAGTCGACCGGGTGCTCGGGCCCGACGTCAACGTCAGGCCGACCTATCAGCAGGTCACGCAGCTCACCTACATCACGCAGGTCCTGAAGGAGGCGCTGCGGATGTGGCCACCGGCGCCGGCCTACGGCATCACGCCGCTGCAGGACGAGACGCTCGGCGGCGGCAAGTACAAGCTGAGGAAGAACACCTTCATCACGGTGCTTGTGATGGCGCTGCACCGCGACCCCAGCGTCTGGGGTCCGAATCCGGACGTGTTCGATCCCGAAAATTTCAGCCGCGAGGCCGAGGCCAAGCGGCCGATCAACGCCTGGAAGCCGTTCGGCAACGGCCAGCGCGCCTGCATCGGCCGCGGCTTTGCGATGCACGAGGCGGCGCTGGCGATCGGCATGATCCTGCAGCGCTTCAAGCTGTTGGATATTCACCGCTACCAGATGCACCTGAAGGAAACGCTGACCGTCAAGCCCGACGGCTTCAAGATCAAGGTACGACCGCGCGCCGACAAGGACCGCGGTGAATTTGCCGGCCGCGCGGCGGTGGCCGCGGCCGCCTCGAACGCGGCGGCGCCGCAGGCCCGCACGCGGCCCGGGCACAACACGCCGCTGTTGGTGCTCTACGGCTCCAACCTCGGCACCGCCGAAGAGCTGGCGACGCGCGTCGCCGATCTTGCCGAGGTCAACGGCTTCGAGACCCGGCTCGGGGCGCTCGACGATTATGTCGGCAAGCTGCCGCAAGA
>JGI25153J46596_10000343_pt1 | contig 32798 bp, 7 predicted proteins | sample AraplaMF_Col_mMF_FD_46596 | JGI IMG/M metagenome (IMG submission 46596)
TCTGTACGTTTATCCGTGGCCGGGTGTGCCTCTGCCCCGCCGTTCAGTCCCAGTGAACGGTAACCGTTCGACATTAACAGCAAGCCTTGTTTCACCACACCGCTTACCAGGTCGGAGCCGGATGTATTCAGCTCCTTTAAGGCCTTCAGCTGTACGGAAGCAGGCTGCCTGGCCCATACAGCAGCGCTGTCGCAGCTTTGCAATGCCACCGCCTTCAGCTGCAGGCTGTCGGTATTGCCGGTGGAAAACAGGTTATATTGCAGCCTGGCGGAATCATATTGTTCCAGCTGCCGCAGCGCTTCCCCATATGCAAAATATGCGGCGGAAGGATGGTCCGGCCGGTTGATGATATGCTGGTAAAAATCAGCCGCTTCCTTAAAATTACCTATCTCCTGGTAACAGCGGGCCATTCTCATCCACTGGTCAACGGGCATCTTATCTCCCCTGCTACGTGCCAGCCGGTTATACAGCGCACCTGCCACCGCATACTCCTCCCGGGCATACGCTTCGTTTGCCGTCCGCAATACGCTTTTCTGTTCCTGGCTATACAGCCTGGCGCTAAGTATCATTAATAGGGCTAATGTTAAACTGCAACGTATCATACAACGTAAGTAAGGTGTTTAAAAATATCGGGGGTTCTGCACTGTATATTTTTTGGAGGGGAATAAAAATCCCAGGGATATTTCATGGGAGCCGCCCTGGTAACCTGCCATTTTATTTACGTTCAGGTCATAGGAGTAACCGATGCGCAGCTTCTCTGAAACATAATATTCCACCATTACACTGGCAGCATCCAGCTGGTTCAGATCACCCGGCAGGTTATTTTTATTCCACAATTTTACGCCGCTGCGGTAAGAGGCGCCGACCCAGAGTATTTCATTGATCAACAGAAATGCATTCACATCTACATTTGTTGGCCCCTTAAAATCTTCCTTTACCAGTATGGATGGTTTCAGCTGCAGGTATTCTGATAAGGGGAACATGGCACCTGCAGTAACATACAGGTGCTGCGTTTTCCGGATGGTGGAATAATTGTTCCCTTTCCAGGAATAGCGGGAGGCATCTGTGTACAGCGAAAACAGGTCCATTATAGAAGCTCCGGCATAAAACCGCGGTGTGTAATAGTAGATCCCGAAACGGGCATCCGGCACCCAAACGCTCTTTTTACCCAGTGGTAAGGCTACATCATCATTGTCGGTATACCGCAGGGCATTACCATCTATGGAATACTGGGTAACGCCGCCGCCTATACCAAAACATAAGCGCCGTGTGCCTTCATCGTCCAATGGGATCCGGTATGAATAAGAGCCATATAAGGATAGCGCCTCCTGCGGGCCCAGCTTGTCAAACAACATTTGCAGGCCAAGCCCTACCTTTTCACCTGTGATACCGTCTATAGACACACCGCCGGTACGCGGTGCGCCGGGAAAGCCGGCCCACTGATGACGGTATACCGCATTCACATACAGGTCTTCCTTATATCCGGCATAAGCAGGGTTAATACTTAAGCCGTTAAAGACGTACTGGCTGAACTGTATGTTCTGTTGCGCATTTACGCTTAATCCTATGTTTAACAGCAAGACAATTATTCCTGCTCTGATTACTGTTTGCATCTTTAACACTTTTTAGATCAGCAGATGATATTGTTGTCTTTTACCGTACTATTGTTATCCAGCCTTTATACTTCCTGATGCCGTCCGGCTTCTTCACTTCCAGTATATAGTAGTATGTACTTTCATTCAGGTCAGAACCGTTCCAGTCATTACGGTAATCTTTTGACTGGTACACCATACCACCCCAGCGGTTATAGATATACAGGGCTGAACCCGGGTATTTTTCCAGACCGCCGATGATGAATCTTTCATTCTTACCATCGCCGTTGGGTGTGATCGCATTCGGGAATGACAGGTCTGTACCTTCTATTGCTATGCTGGAAGCCGCCACGTTATCAGAAGAATCTGCATCCGGCATGTTCGCGCTGTAGGCCGATGCTTCGTTGATCAGCTGCCCGCCTTCTATTACGCGGGAAGTGAGCGTCATTTGTACGGTGCTGCCTGGCTGGAGATCGCCTATGGTCCATTCAACCAGCTTGGTATTGGGTGTTACCGTTACCACACCTCTTTCGGCGGAGGTATGCGTAGGCACATCCAGCTGTACCGGCAGGCGGTCTTCTGCTTTTATGCCTGTTACTGCTATGTTGCCTTTATTCGTTACCGTTATGCGGTAGGTCAGGTCTTGTCCCATCCGGTACGGACCTACTGCGGGCACTACTACTTCTTTGGTGATCAGCAGGTCGCCTGCCAGCTTATCATTATCCGTGATGGTTACGGTAGCCTGGCCCGGAGCCGGCGCTGTGTAAGTATAGTCGGCAGACTGACCGCCGGTAAGGATCATTATCACCGTTTCTGCAGGTTCCACCTCACTATCATCTGTCACTGTTACCGGAACCGTTACACTGTTAGCACCTGCGGGGATGGTGATGGTACCGGTGATGGCCCTGTAATCAGCATCCGGTGTGGCGGTGCCACTTATCATGTACCGGAGGGTAATGGGCGCTGCCGTACGTTTACCACCGGCCAGGCTAATCGTGTATTCACCATTAGTGGCTGGTTCTGCTGCATCGGGTTTGCTGGCCCTTATTACCAGGTTCAGGTTTGTATGGTCATCATCTGCAATGGTTACCGTGCCTACGTTTGTGCTGCCCGGCGTAAAGGCGAAGCCTGTTGCGGTGCCGCCTGTTATAGTGGCTATTACTGTTTCTGATGGTTCTACCAGGTCATCATCCAGCACATTAACGGGTACGGTTACACTGTTCTGGCCAGCCGGTATCACAATGGTACCGGTAAGTGTTGTATAGTCATTAGCACCGGCCGCAGNACCGCCTATGGTATAGGTAACGGTAATATCCTGAGCGGATGTGAGCCCTGCCGGCAGGCCAATGGTAAAGGAGCCATTTGTCGCGGGTTCTGCTGCCGGGCTGGTACCGCTTACATTCAGCACCAGGTTAGCCGGGATGTTCTCATCATCCGTAATATTTACCATAGCATTACCATTCGTAGTGCTGGGCGTATAAGTGAAGCTGGTGGATGTGCCGCCGGTCACTGTCAGGATCACGGTTTCGGTTCCTTCTATCACCTGGTCGTCGGTTACGGCTACCGGTACGCTCACGCTGTTGGCGCCTGCCGGTATTACAACCGTACCGGTAAGCGTGGTGTAATCTGTGCCGGCTGTAGCTGTACCACTTACCGTATAATTTACGGTGATGGCTTCTGCAGCCATTATACCGGTGGGCAGGCTAATGTTAAAGCTGCCGTTGGTGGCTGGTTCTGCGCCGTCGGTTGTTTTTGTTACACTCAGCACCAGGTTAGCCGGGTTGCTTTCATCGGTAATATTCACGGTGGCGTTGCCGGTGGCGGTGAAAGTAAAGCTGGCAGATGTGCCGCTGGTCAGCGTCATAATCACCGTTTCGGTTTGCTCTATCAGCAGGTCGCTCAGTACGGTTACCGGTATGCTTACGCTGTTGGTGCCTGCAGGGATAGTTACCGTGCCGGTAAGGGCGGTATAGTCTGCACCTGCGGTAGCCGTACCTGCTATGGTATAGTTCACCGTAACGTCCTCCGATGAAGTGATACCTGCCGGCAGGCTGATGTTAAAGTTGCCGTTAGTGGCCGGTTCTGCGCCGTCGGCACCTTTGGTTACTGTGAGCACCAGGTTAGCCGGCGTGCTGGCTTCATTATCTGTAATATTCACGGTAGCATTGCCGGTAGCTGTGAATGCAAAGCTGCTGCTGCTGCCACCGGTAAGCGTCATGATCACGGTTTCGGTTTGCTCTATCACCTGGTCATCTATAACTGTTACCGGTATGCTCACGCTGTTCGCACCTGCAGGGATGGTTACGGTGCCGCTAAGGGCTGTATAGTCCGCAGCGGCGGTCGCTGTACCCGCTATGGTATAGCTCAGCGTAATGGCTTCAGATGAGGTGATACCGGCAGGCAGGCTAATATTAAAGCTGCCGTTAGTGGCCGGTTCTGCGCCGTCCGCACCTTTAGTAACGCTCAGCACCAGGTTAGCCGGTGTGCTGGCTTCATCATCTGCAATATTCACGGTGGCATTGCCATTTGTTGTGCCGGCGGTGAATGTAAAGCTGGTTGAAGCGCCGCCGGTAAGGGTTGCTATCACGGTTTCTGTTTGCTCTATCACCTGGTCGTTTATCACGGTAACCGGCATGCTTACACTATTCTGGCCGGCAGGTATCACTACCGTGCCATTCAGGGTGGTATAATCTGTGCCTGCGGTAGCAGTGCCTGCAACGGTATAATTCACCGTGATGTTCTCTGATGAGGTGATACCGGCAGGCAGGCTGATATTAAAGCTGCCGTTGGTAGCCGGTTCTGCACCGTCAGTATCCTTCGTTATGCTCAGCACCAGGTTTGCAGGTGTTGCGCTTTCGTTGTCTGTAATATTTACCGTAGCGTTAGCATTCGCAGGGCTTACGGTATAGCTGTAGCTGGCAGAAGTACCGCCGCTGAGCGTCAGGGTTACGGTTTCTGTTTGCTCTATCACCTGGTCATCTGTTACAATAACCGGTACGCTTACGCTGTTCGCACCTGCAGGGATAGTGGCCGTACCGCTGATGGCGGTATAATCCGTGCCGCTGGTGGCCGTACCTGCTATGGTATAATTTACCGTGATGTCTTCAGACGGTATGATTCCCGTGGGCAGGCTAATGCTAAAGGCGCCATTGGTGCCTGGTTCTGCGGCATCGGTTGTTTTGGTTACACTCAACACCAGGTTAGCCGGGCTGCTCTCATCATCTGTAATATTAACGGTAGCATTACCATTGGTGCTGCTGGCCGTAAAGGTGAAGGTTGCAGCAGTACCGCCTGTCAGTGTTAAGATTACCGTTTCTGTTGGTTCTATAAGCCGGTCGTCCAGTACTGTAACCGGAACGGTTATACTATTCTGGCCGGCAGGTATCACTACAGTTCCGCCCAGGGTGCTGTAGTCGGCGCCGGCGGTAGCGCTGCCGCTGATGGTATAGTTTACGGTAAGGTTATTTGCTACCGTTATACCGGCAGGCAGGCTGATAGTAAATGTACCATTGGTGGCTGGCTCGCTGGCATCAGCTGTTTTGGTTACACTCAGCACCATGTTAGCCGGTATGGCGTCATCATCTGCAATATTCACGGTGGCGTTACTATTGGTGCTGCTGGCCGTAAATGCAAAGCTGGTGGATGTACCATTGCTGACCGTGAGCACCACTGTTTCTGTGGCTTCTATGATCTGGTCGTTGGTAACCGTTACCGGTACGGTCACGTTGTTCTGGCCGGCTGGTATTACTACGGTACCACTCAGGGTGGTATTATCTGTGCCGTTTGTAGCAGTACCTGTTACCGCGTAATTCACGGTAATGTCTTCAGCTGCTGTTACGCCTGCAGGCAGGCTAATGCTAAAGGCGCCGTTGGTGCCCGGTTCTGCCGCATCGGTTGTTTTTACAACACTCAGCACACGGTTGGCCGCTGTGTTATCATCATCTGCAATATTCACAGTAGCATTACCATTGGTGGCGCTGGCCGTGAAGGTAAAGCTGGCAGATGTGCCACCGGTAAGGGTCAGTATCACGGTTTCAGTTGGTTCAATAACCTGGTCATTGATCACAGCTACGGGAACGCTCACACTATTCTGGCCGGCAGGAATGGTGATGGTGCCAGCCAGGGTGGTATAGTCGGTGCCGCCAGTGGCTGTACCACTGATGGTATAATTCACGGTAATATCCTCAGCGCTGATAATACCTGCAGGCAGGCTAACGGTAAAGGCGCCATCGGTACCCGGTTCTGTGGCATCCAGTGCTTTTACAACGCTCAGTACCCGGTTGGCCGGTGCGCTCTCATCATCTGTAATGTTCACTGTGGCATTACCGTTGGTGGTGCTGGCGGTTAGTGTAAAGCTGGTGCTGGCGCCGCCGGTAATGGTCAGGATCACGGTTTCTGTATTTTCAATGAGCTGGTCATTGATCACATTAACCGGTACGGCTACACTATTCTGGCCGGCCGGTATTACTACCGTGCCATTCAGGTTCGCATAATCAGTACCATTCACCGCTGTGCCGCTGATGGTGTAATTCACGGTAATATCTTCAGCGGCGGTTACCCCACCAGGCAGGGCGATGCTGAAGCCACCGTTCGTAGCCGGTTCTGCAGCATCACCTGCATTGTTTACGCTTAGCACCAGGTTAGCTGCGGTATTATCATCGTCGGTAATATTCACCGTAGCATTACCATTGGTACTGCTTGCCGTAAGCGTAAAGCTGGCAGAAGCTCCCCCCGAAACAGTTGCTATAACCGTTTCCGTATTCTCAATGATCTGATCGTTCGTTACTGTTACCGGTATTGCTGCACTATTCTGGCCGGCAGGTATTACCACGGTACCGCTTAAGGTAGCGTAATCGGTGCCACCGGTGGCTGTACCGCTTACCGTATAATTTACGGTAATGGCTTCTGCAGCCGTGATGCCGGTGGGCAGGCTTACGTTGAAGGCGCCATTGGCAGCCGGTTCTGCCCCATCGGTTGTTTTGGTAATACTCAATACCAGGTTAGCCGGGATGTTATCATCATCCGTAATATTCACTGTAGCATTACCACTGGTGCTGCTTGCAGTAAATGTGAAGCTGGTGCTGGTGCCGCCGGTAAGTGTTAATACCACTGTTTCGGTATTTTCTATGATCTGGTCGTTCAGCACCGGTACGGTAACGGTTACACTGTTCTGGCCCGCCGGCAACACTACTGATCCGCTCAGTGCGGTGTAATCAGCACCACTGGTGGCAGTGCCTGCGGCTGTATAAGTTACCGTTACGTTTTCAGTGGCGGTGATACCTGCAGGCAGGCTAATGGTGAAGGTGCCATTGGCGCCCGGTTCTGCTCCATCGGTTGTTTTTGCTACGCTCAGCACACGGTTAGCAGCAGTATTATCATTGTCTGTAATATTCACCGTAGCATTACCTTTAGTGCTGCTGGCAGTGAATGCAAAGCTGGTGCTGGCGCCGCCGGTAAGGGTCAGTACCACGGTTTCTGTGCTTTCGATCAGCTGATCATCCAGCACAGGCACGGGTATGGATACACTGTTCTGGCCTGCTGCTATCACCACTGTACCACTGAGGGCAGTATAGTCTGTACCACTGGCAGCAGTGCCACCTATAGTATAGGTCACGGTAATATCTTCAGCGGCGGTGATACCGCCCGGAAGGCTAACGTTGAAAGTGCCGTTGGTGCCTGGCTCTGCGCCATCGCCTGTTTTCACCACACTCAATACGCGGTTGGCTGCCGTGTTATCATCATCTGCAATGTTTACGGTTGCATTGCCATTGATAGCGCTGGCCGTAAACGTGAAGTTGGCAGACGCGCCACCGGTGAGCGTTGTTATTACTGTTTCTGTATTCTCTATCAGCTTATCATCTGTTACAATAACCGGTACGGCCACACTGTTCTGACCCGCAGGTATTGTTACGGAGCTGCTCAAAGGCGTATAGTCGGTACCACTAATGGCAGTCCCTGTTACGGTATAATTCACCGTAATATTTTCAGCTGCGGTAATACCTGCAGGCAGGCTGATGCTATAGCTGCCATCGGTGGCTGGTTCTGCGGCATTGCCGGTGTTGGTAATGCTCAGTACCAGGTTAGCCGGGGTATTATCATTATCTGCAAGATCCATTGTTGCATTGCCATTGGCAGCGCTGGCCGTTAATGTAAGGCTGGTGGAGGTACCACCGCTGAGGCTTACTATTATGGTCTCTGTATTTTCAATGATCTGGTCGTCGGTTACAGTAACCGGTACGGTTACACTGTTCTGACCAGCCGGTAGTACAATGGAGCTGCCGATGGCTGTATAATCTGTTCCACTGGTGGCTGTACCGGATACGGCATAGTTCACCGTAATGTCTTCAGCTGCTGTTACACCTGCCGGCAGGCTAACGGTAAATATACCGTTGGTGGCCGGTTCTGCGGCATCAGCTGTTTTGGTCACATTCAGCACCAGGTTAGCCGGGGTATTATCATTATCCGCAATATTCAGGGAAGCATTACCGGCAGTACTGCTGGCAGTGAAGGTAAAGCTGGTGCTGGCGCCGCCGGTCAGTGTTAAGATCACTGTTTCGGTGCTTTCAATGATCTGGTCATCGGTAACCGTTACGGGTACGGTTATACTATTTTGTCCTGCCGGTATTACAACAGTTCCACCCAGGTTAGCATAATCTGTTCCGTTAACAGCGCTGCCGCCTATGGTATAATTCACCGTAATGCTTTCTGCGGCTGTTACACCTGCGGGTAAGCTAATGGTAAAGGCGCCATTGGTGGCCGGCTCTGCTGCATCTGCGGTCCTTACCACATTCAATACCCGGTTAGCCGGGGTGTTATCATCATCTGCAATATTTACCGTGGCGGTACCATTGGTACTGCTGGCGGTATATGTAAAACTGGTGCTGGCGCCGCCGGTCAGTGTTAAGATCACTGTTTCGGTATTTTCTATGATATCATCGTCCAGTACAGGTACTGTTACGTTTACGCCGTTCCGGCCTGCTGGTATCAGCGCGGTACCAACCAGGGTGGTATAATCCGCACCGCCGGTGGTGGTACCTGCAATGGTATAATTTACTGTAATCGGCTCTGCTGCGGTGACACCTGCAGGCAGGTTAATATGGAAGGTGCCGTTGGTACCCGGTTCTGTGGCATCGGCTGTTTTAGCGATGCTAAGCACCTGGTTAGCAGCGGTGTTGTCATTATCTGCAATATTGCGCGTGGCGCTGGCATTAGTTGCACTGGCCGTGAAGGTAAAGCTGTTGGAGGCGCCGCCGGTTACCGTTAATATAACGGTTTCCGTGCCTTCTATGATCTGGTCATCTACCGGCACTGCGTTTATGATCACGCTGCCCGCTCCTGCAGGGATAGTTGCCGTACCGCTAATGGTAGTATAATCCGTACCGTTGATGGCCGTACCGCTAATGGTATAATTTACCGTAATGGCTTCAGCACTGGTAACACCTGTTGCCAGGTAGGCCCTGAAATCGGCATTTGCACCGCCTTCTGCGCCATTATTTACGGGATCTATAGCCAGCACCAGGTTAGCCGGGGTATTTTCATCATCTGTGATATTTACAATAGCGTTGTCGTTGCCGGCAGCCGGTGTAAATGTAAAGCTGGGAGATGTACCTCCGGTAAGGGTGAGCGCTACGGTTTCGGTATTTTCTATCTGGTTGTCGTCTGTTACGGTTACAGGTACACTTACACTATTTGCACCGGCAGGTAACACCACTGTTCCGCTGAGCGCTGTGTAATCGGCGCCACTGGTGGCAGTACCTGCTACGGTATAGCTCACGGTAACCGGTTCGGAGGAGGTATAACCTGCAGGCAGGCTGATACTGAAGGCGCCATTGGTGGCCGGTTCGGCAGCATCTGCTGTATTGGTTACCAGCAGCACTTTATTAGCGGCAGTGTTATCATTATCTGTAATATTCAGTGTTGCAGCGTTACTGCCCGGAGCAGCGGTATAGGTAAAGCTGTTGCCATCCGTACCACCGTTGAGATTTAGTATAGCCGTCTCTGTATTCTCTATGATCTTATCATCTGTTACGTTCAACGGCAGTGTTACACTGTTGGAGTTAGCCGGCAGTGTGATGGTGAAGATAGTATAGTCGGTATTGCGGGTAGCAGTACCGGTCATGTTATATGAAAGTGTAAGATTGGCGCTGGAAGTATAACCGGCGGGCAGGCTTACGGTGAAAGTACCGGGGGTGCCTGGTTCGGCAGCATCGTTCGTTTTCACCACAGCAAGCACCTGGTTAGCGGCAGTAGCGTCATTATCCGCAATGTTCACGGTAATGTTACTGTTAGCCGGGTCCGGCGGGAAGATGAAGGCGTTACCGCCGTTATCTGTGGCGCTGCCGGACAGCAGCGTGAACGTCATTGTTTCAGTAGGCTCAATGATCTGGTCATCCAGCACATCGAGGTTAATGGTTACGCTGTTGGTGTTTGCCGGGATCACGACATTACCGATGCCCGTGTAATCTAAACCGGAAACGGCGGTACCGGACACACGATACCCTACTGTAACGGGCCATGCTGATGTAGCAACGCCGGCCAGCTTCACGGTGAAGGTACCGTTGGTGGCCGGTTCTGCTGCATTTGTGCCGGTGATCACCTGTAATGGGGTACTGCTTGCAGCATTGGCATCCACAATGTTCACCACCGCCCCATTGCCTGAGGGGTCTATTGTGAACGGATAACTGGAAGAAGCAGCACCTGTGAGATTGAGCACCACGGTTTCAGGGCCTTCTATGATGCCATCGTTACCGGCATCTACATCAATGTATACTTCATTGGCACCTGCAGGGATAACGATATTGCCGGCGGACAGACCCAGCATGGTATAATCTGTTGTGATGGTAGCAGTGCCTGTAGTATTGAAAGTAATTACCACGTCTTCAGAGCTGGTAACACCCGGCGGCAGGGAGATCCTGTACTGGCCATTTGTGCCGCCTTCTATAGCATCGGATACTTTTGTGAGCAGCACGATATTACTATTGGCAGCATGGTCATTATCCGTAATGTCCACGGTTGCGCTGCCGCCACCGGCAGCTACAGTATAACTGAACTGCGTATCAGTGCCGCCACTGATGTTAAGGATCACTGTTTCGGTGGGTTCTATTACGGTATTGTCTATAACAACCACTGGAATGCTCACACTGTTTGATCCTGCCGGTATAGTTACGGTACCGGTGATGGCCCGGTAATCAGTGCCAGGTGTGGCTGTACCGGCGCCTACGCTGTAGGTTACCTGTATATCCCTGGCAGCAGTAATGCCGGCAGGGAGGCTTACGGCAAAGCTGCCGCTGGTGCCTGGTTCGGCTGCATCTGCCGTTTTAGTGACCGTAAGCACCTGGTTGGCAGCGGTATTATCATCATCGGCTATGTTTACGGTAGCGCTGCTGTTAGTGCTGCTGGCGGTATAGGTGAAGCTGGCAGAAGCGCCGCCACCTACAGTGAGGATCACGGTTTCTGTACCTTCTATGATCTGGTCGTTGGCAACCGTTACCGGCACCACTACACTATTCTGGCCAGCCGGGATGGTGGCCGTACCTGTGAGTGATGTATAGTCCGTAGTTGCTGTAGCGGTGCCACCGATCGTATAAGTAATGGTTACATCTTCTGATGGTGTTACACCTGCGGGCAGGCTGATAGTGAAGCTACCGTTAGTGCCCGGTTCTGCTGCATTGCCGGTATTGGCAACACTCAGCACACGGTTAGCTGGTGTATTCTCATCATCGGTAATATTCACCGTAGCACTGTTATTGGTAGTGCTGGCAGTAAAGGTAAAGTCTGTTGAAGCGCCGCCGGTAAGGGTCATCACAACGGTTTCTGTATTTTCTACCAATGCATCATTGATCACGGCTACTGGTACATTTACACTATTCTGACCAGCCGGTAATACTACCGTGCCGCTCAGCGCTGTATAATCTGTGCCGCTGCCAGCAGTACCTGCTACGGTATAGCTGATGGTAACCGGTTGGGCTACGGTATAACCTGCAGGCAGGCTAATGGTAAAGGCGCCGTTAGTAGCCGGTTCTGCTGCATCACCACCCTTGCTTACGCTCAGCACCTGGTTAGCGGCTATGTTATCGTCATCCAGGATATTCGCAGTAGCACTGCCATTGGTAGTGCTGGCCGTAAAGGCAAAGCTGGTGGAAGTGCCACCAGTGAGGGTGGCTATTACGGTTTCCGTACCCTCTATGATCTGGTCATCTATTACATCTGCTGATATTAATACGCTATTCTGGCCGGCAGGTAAAATCACCGATCCGGTAAGCGTCGTATAGTCCGTGCCGTTAGTACCGGTACCGGTCACCGTATAATTCACGGTAACGGGTTCGGATGACCTGATCAGCGACGGAAGACTGATCCTGAAGGCGCCATTGGTAGCAGGTTCTTCCACATCGGTCAGCTTCTGGATACTGAGCACACGATTGACTGCAGTATTATCATCATCCGCAATATTCATTGTTTCATCGCCATCTGTTGTACTGGCAGTGAAAGTGAAGCTGGGGGAAGTGCCACCGGTAATAGTTACCACTACTGTTTCCGTATTCTCGATGAATTTATCATCAATCACATTTACCGGCAGTGTGGTACCATTTGCACCGGCAGGAATGGTAACGGCGCCGCTAAGGTTAGCGTAATCCGTTCCGGCGGTGGCTGTCCCGCTTACAGTATAATTCACCGTTACAGGCTCGGACATTGTTACTCCTGCAGGCAGGTTAATATTGAAAAGATTGTTTGTTGCCGGTTCGGCTGCGTCGCCAGCTTTGGTAATGCTGAGCACACGATTGGCTGGTATGTCGTCATTATCAGCAATGTTTGCAGTAGCGCTGCCTTGAACAGGATCCGGGGTAAAGGTATAGCTGGGTGAAGAGGCGCCGGTAATGGTGATCACCACTGTTTCGGTACCTTCAATGATCGGATCATCTACCACCGTGCCTATTAAAGCGGCGCCTGATCCCGGCGGTATCGTTATTGTTCCCGTGAATTTTGCGCCAACCGCGGTATTGGTATAGTCGCTATTAAATACCGCCGTACCGCCTATTGTATAATTTATGGTAACTGTTTCAGAAGAGCTGATCCCCGCCGGAAGCTGGAAGTTGAACCTGAATGTAGAGCCGCCTTCTGCCCCGTCACGCGCGGTTGTAACTATTGCCCTGAGGTTAGCCGGGGTATTGTCATTATCCGCAATGTTTACTGTAGCGGTCTTACCTGTTGCAGAGGCTGTAAAGCTGAAGCTGGCAGCGGTTCCGCCGGTAATAGTCATTATAACCGTCTCTGCCGGTTCAATGATCTGATCATCCGTAACAGTCACTGGCACGGCTACACTATTCTGGCCGGCAGGTATGGTTACCGTAGCACCCAGGGCGGTATAATCTGTTCCACTGGTGGCTGTACCGGCCACTGTATAATTCACCGTAATGTCTTCAGCAGCTGTTACGCCTGTTGGCAGGCTGATGCTGAAGGCGCCATTGGTAGCCGGTTCTGCTGCATTTGCAGTGTTGCTTACGCTCAGCACGCGGTTAGCCGCGATGTTATCATCATCTGCAATATTAGCTGTAGCAGCAGCATTGGTGGTGCTGGCAGTATACGTAAAGCTTGTGCTGGTACCGCCGGTAACGGTAAGCACCACTGTTTCCGTATTTTCTATTACCTGGTCGTTGGTAACGGTAACCGGTACGGCTACGCTGTTCTGGCCGGCAGGTAAGGTTACTGTGCCGCTCAAAGTAGCGTAGTCTGTACCGTTTGTAGCTGTACCGCCAATAGTATAGGAAATTGTAACCGGTTCTGAGGCAATGATGCCAGTGGGCAGGCTAATGCTGAACCCTGCGTTGGTAGATGGTTCTGCCCCATCAGCCGTTTTGGTGATGCTAAGCACACGATTGGCAGGTGTGTTATCATCATCCGTAATATTTACGGTAGCATTACCATTCGTGGCGCTGGCTGTGAAGGTAAAGCTTGCAGAAGTACCGCCGCTTGCCGTTAGTATAACCGTTTCAGTACTTTCCAGCAATTGATCATCGGTGACAGCTACGGGCACCGTTACACTGTTCTGGCCTGCAGGTATTACTACCGTACCGGTCAGGTTAGCATAGTCAGTGCCGTTTGTAGCTGTACCGCCTGTCGTATAAGTTACTGTAATAGGTTCTGAGGAAGTGAAACCTGCTGGCAGGCTGATAATAAATGCACCATTCGTAGATGGTTCTGCTGCATCGCCGTTGTTGCTTACACTAAGCACACGATTGGCCGGCGTATTGTCATCATCCGCAATATTTACCGTAGCGCTTGTGGCGGTGCTGCTAACAGTGAATGTAAAGCTGGTGGAAGCGCCACCTGTGGCTGTTAAGATCACTGTTTCAGTGTTCTCTATGATCTGGTCGTCCAGTACCGTTACGGGTACGGATACACTATTCTGGCCCGCCGGTATGGTCACTGTGCCGCTTAACGCCGTATAATCCGTACCACCGGCAGCTGTACCGCTTACAGTATAGGTAACGGTAACAGGTTCCGCTGCAGTAATGCCTGCAGGCATGCTGATGCTGAAAGCGCCATTGGTGCCCGGTTCTGCTGCATCGGTGGTTTTTGCCACGCTCAGCACACGATTGGCTGCTGTGTTATCATTATCCGCTATACCGCCCGAAGCGCTGCCGTTTGTGGTGCTGGCAGTATAGGTAAAGCTGGCAGAGGTGCCACCGGTTACTGTTAATAATACCGTTTCTGCTGTTTCAATGATCTGGTCATCTGTAACACTAACAGGAATGGATATACTATTCTGACCGGCAGGTATGGTAACTGTGCCGCTTAATGCGGTATAATCAGTGCCACCTGTGGCTGTACCTGCAATATTATAATTCACCGTGATGGCTTCCGAAGGTATAACACCTGCAGGCAGGCTTATACTGAAAGTAGCGCCGGTGGCCGGTTCTGCACCGTCCGCCGTTTTGGTGATGCTCAGTATACGGTTAGCCGGGTTGTTATCATCATCTGTTATGTTCACGGTGGCGTTACCGCTGGTAACGCTGGTTGTGAAGGTAAAGCTGGTTGAGCTGCCGCCGGTTACCGTTAATACAACGGTTTCCGTATTCTCGATCAGCTGATCGTCTACCGCAATCACCTGCACCACTACCCCATTCTGTCCGGCAGGAATTACCACAGATCCGCTCAGGGTGCCATAATCCGCGCCCGGTGTGGCAGTACCGGTAATGGAATAGTTCACCGTAATGTCTTCAGACGCGGTAATCCCTGCTGGCAGGCTAATATTAAAGCCACCGTTGCTGCCTGCTTCTATGGCATCGCCGCCATTAGCTACGGCAATCACGGTTTTAGCCGGATCATTGCTGTCATTATCATTAATTACGGCGGCAGCATTATTCGCTGTGCCGATCGTATAGGCGTTGCTGCTGGTATTACCGGTAGCAGTGTTCAGCGTAACGGTTACCCCTTCTGCCGCTTCAATAATATTATCGTCCGTTACTGTAACGGGCAGGGTTATACTATTGCTACCTGCCGGGAATATTACAGTACCGGTTAATGCAGTATAGTCGGCGCCATTAGCTGCAGTACCGGTGACTGTATAGCTCACGGTGAGGTCTTCAGTGGACATTACACCTGTGGGCAGGCTAATACTGAAAGCACCGTTCTGAGTGCCTTCTGTGCCATCCTGTACCTTCTGGATACTCAGGATCTGGTTGGCGGTGGTTACGCCACCAAATGTAGAGAAGTTCTCAATGCCGCTGAATTCCACATAATCAACACCATCCTGCTGGCCGGTGGCTGTGGGCACCAGCTCAGTGATGTTTGCCAGGCCTTGCGGAGCCAGATCGGCCAGGGTTGCAGTAATATCACCGCTGTGTTTGAACCATGCCCACTTTTGAGTGCCTGTTACACCACGGGTGCCAGAAAGCATTGTTTCTGCGTTGGTTCTTTCTGCAGGGTTCCAGAACAGGCGGAGGGTAACGCCGGCATTCTGTGTAAGGTCAGCGCCTGTGTAGGTGATCTGCACCAGTCTGCGCATGAGCTGTGTACCATAATCCGTACCGCTGTTTTTGCCCAGTGCAGCGCTCATATCCCTGTTCACGTCTATTACAGCAGAAAGCTTGGTAACATCCATGGTATTACCGTTCAGCGTTATGCTGGCTATGTATTTATTCGGATCGGATGGGTCAATGAAATACAGGGTTCCGTTCTCAATACAGGTACCAGCTACTGTTCTTACCGTTGCATCCGGCACCAGGCTGGCGGTACGTTGAGGATGGCTGGTGATCAGTGTGAACACTGCGCCATTGGTAAGGGCGCTTACATTATCAAAGCCTACAACGCCGGCACTAAAGTCGGACGCCGGTATTTCGGTAATGGCGCCGGTAGTAAAGTCGCCATCCCCATCCTGGTCTATCATCAATGAGAAATCCGCAATGGCAGTACCTGTAACAGTGATACCGGTGAGGTCAAACTGCAGGCGTAAGGGATGTGTAGCTATATCAAAGCTGGTGAGCTGCGCTTTCCATTCCTGTGTAAGGCGCTGGGCGATACAGCTGCCGGTAGGCAGGTCGGTACCGGTAACCGTGAGCGCTGCGCTGTTGCTGGCTGCCATAAAGAAGCTCTTATCAGCAGCAAAAACATTGGTATTCTCTGCATTGGTGGCTGCAATGGTGCGCAGGCCTATTGTAAGTATGCTTCCCGGGTTCACACTGCGCGATTGCTTTTGCAGCAAGGCGGAAGCATCATCACGGCCAATACCGAAGATGTTGTTCTTGTAGACGCCGTTAGCGGCAGCATTCCAGGCCATTGTTGTGCCATTGCTGGCTATGTAGTTCTGTGGCGTGGTTTGATCAAGTGTTAAACCATATTTGATACCGAGGTAAGATTCTATACGGTTGTTATCCGCAGCTGAAAGCGCGGACCTGTAAACGATCACTTCCGGGATCTTACCGTTAAAGATACGGTTGTCGTAGACAGCGCTGCCCGCAGTGCGGCCCCCCACTTCAAAGAGAGTGGTTGCATAACCGGCGCAGTTAGTGCCGGCTGCCACTTCTGTTCTGCCATTAACGGCAAGCGTGGAATTAAGGCCATTACCGGGTACTGTGTAAATACCACGTACTACCCTCGGTACTCCTGTGGTGGGTGAAGTGCTTGCGGCAGGACTACATCCGGCACCATCAAGATTGTAAGCAGTAGCGTTGGCATGCAGCCCCATACCTGCCGAACCACCGTCATTAGCAGTCCAATCCGCCAATCCGTCGAATATTCCTCCGGCGGCTCCGGTGATCGTTCCTTCTACCACGTTTACGCCAAAGATGGTCGTTGGTGTGGCATTCCAGTCGGCCAGGGCATTTCCTTTCAGGGATCTGTTCACAGCGCCCGTGAAATCAAGTGAGGGGTTGAAGTTAATAGCATTTGGCACCTGCACAATTGCTGCTGTAGGTGTAATGGGATCTGTATGAGTAAGCGTAGAAGCACGCAGCTCTGTAGCAGTATTGTTACTGCCGCTCTGGTCAATCCACTGTTCTACCTGGTTACTGCCATCTACCTCTACGCCGGCATCTGCTTTCACCCACAATACGTCACCCAGCACACCGCCCGGCGCTGTTACCAGCGCGGCAAAGGTGAAGTACTGGCCATTGTTCAGGTCAACAGTAGCGGCGTAGTAGTCTACACCATCTATCGTGGTTAATGAAAGCGCGCTATACTGATCGCTTCCATCAATGGTTGCATCGTTGCTTACCACCAGTTGAGGCGATGAAACGCTGGAAGATATGGCGGTGGCAGGAATGGCTATTTGCACGTTACCTGCCGTACCGGTTTCCTGTACTTTCCAGATACGGGTCATGCGGGCAGTAACACCTGCTACTCCAGTCATGGCAGTGGCGAAGCCGGTGGATGCACCATCATCTCCCCATACCAGGTATGTTTTATCAGCAGTAAAGTTATTAGCGTTTGAAAGGTTATCTTTTGCAATAGCGCCCAGGCCCACTATGGGCTGGAAGCCTGTATTGATGCTGCTGGATTGCTTCTGTGCAAGGCCTTCCACATCATCGCGGCCTATACCGGCAATGTTGTTCTTGTAGGTAGTGTTAGCGGTGGCGTCCCATATTTTAGTGGCGCCGTCGGTAGCCAGGTAGTCGGTGGCGCCGCTGTTCAGCGTGATGCCGTATTTAATGGACAGGTAGCTTTCTACCTGCTGCTGTTCGGTAACAGTCAGCGTAGCCGGATATACGATCACATCGCCCATCACACCGCTAAAGGGAAGATAGCCGCCGCTGAGCACATTGTCACCGAGAAATGCGGTTGGCAGGGAATAAGTATTAATCAGGTTATTACCAACGGCTAAAAATGAGTTGGCGATACCGGTACCGTTAAGCCTCATCAGAGTGGCCGCAGCCGTGGTGTTGGCTGCACTGCTAAAGCTGGTAAAACCGGGAAGCATGGTATTAGTAGTGGTGTTACCGTAACGGCTGTTAGAAGATTCAAGCGAACGTATGCCACCTCCCAATTCCATTGCATACCGTGTACCATAACCTGCTGCATTCGGGTCGCCCCAGCTGATCACTCCGCGATAAGCGGTTGCAGCATTGCCGGTCAGCGCAAAAACAGTTCTCGCGCTGGTACCTACCGGCAGCTTTGTGCCATCCAGCACCATCCGCTGGTTAGTACCATTGAACTTTACAATCGGGTTAAAGTTGATATTATTTGTTCCATTATTGGCATACAGGGGTTGGCTGGCTGCGGCGGCCTGTATGGCATTATTCAGGTCGGAAGCATAATCCGTCCAGCCGCTGATAGCCGTATTATCCGTAGTACTGGAAGTACCTGCATCTGCACGTAACCAGAGTGAAGTACCCACTACGCCGCCGGGCGCCTTGATAGAAGACGCAAAGCTGAAGTACTGTCCGTTAGCCACATCAACTGTGGCGGCATAGTGTTTCACTCCATTCAGGGTTATTTCGGTTAATGGGAGGAACTGGTCTGTTCCATCAAAGGTTGCATCGTTACTTATAATGAGGAAGGTTCCATTTGCGTTGGGAAGGGCATCATAGGGCACTGCGATCTGCACGTTACCTACGGTAGCTGTTTCCTGTACTTTCCAGATACGGGTCATGCGGTAGTTTACGGCAGGGTTGCCTGTAATGGCTGTTTTAAACAATGTGCTGGCGCCATCGTCGCTCCACAGCAGGTATGTTCTGTCTGCGGCGAATGCATTGGTATTGCCTGCATTTGTTTCGGCAAGGCTGCCCAGGCCTATGGCCAGCTGCATACCGGGGTTAACGCTGCGGCTCTGCTTTTGCTGCAGGTCTTCCGCATCGTCACGGCCTATGCCGGCAATGTTGTTCTTATAAGCGCTGTTGGCAGCGGCATCCCATACTTTGGTAGTGCCGTTGGTGGCCAGGTAATCAGAAGTGCCGTTGTTCAGAGTAATGCCGTACTTAATGGCGAGATATGTATTTACACGCTGCTGCTCTATGGGCGTCAGCGCATTTGCATACACGATCAGGTCGCCCATGCGGCCGTTGTAAGAGTTGCCTCCGTTGTAACCCAGCTGGAAGGGGCTGTTGTTACCGGTAAAGGTGCTGGTATTATTACCTGTAGCCACGCTTAAGCCATTCTTATAGATGGCCTGCTTGTTGGCGGCAAGGGTAATGTCGCTGGTGGCTGTCCAGAGGATTGTCTGGTTATTGATGCCGCCCGTATTATAGGTAAGGCGGTTATTAACATAAGGAGCATCCCAGTACACAACATTATCTGACCAGGTAGCATGCAGCGTAAACTGGGTACCTACACCGGTGGGTTCCGTGTAAATAACAGTTGCAACGGCAGCTGTCTGGTTGCCTGCAAAGAAAGCGGCAGCGCCATTGTAAGTGCCGGTCTTCAGCATAGAGTTACCGGCCATTGCATTAGGAGCGCCATTAAACCTTACTACAGGGTTAAAGTTCAGGTTACTGGCGGCATTATTGAGATACAATGGCTGATTGGCCGGCGTAGCCTGCAACAGGTTGTTCATGTTGGGGCTATAGTCACTCCAGCTGCTTATGGGAGTATTGTCTGCTGTGGCAGATGTTCCTATATCCGCGCGCAGCCATACCAGCGTACCGCTGCTTACACCGCCCGGATATTTAACCGGAGCGCCAAAAGTAAAGTAGATGTTGTGGGGCAGCAGGCTGCTGTTCAGAGTAATGGTCTTATCTGCATTCAGGGGAAGCTCCTGGGTGATCGTAGCAAAGGTTGGATCAGTGCTGATCAGCATATACACATTCGTGCCTGTTGCATTTGCTTTCAGGGTGATGGACTGATCCGTCCAGTTGGTTTTATTCACCTTCCAAACGCGTGGCAGTCGGCGGGTAACATTGGTACCGCTTACATTACTTGCATAAGATGTACCGGAGAGGCCATTGTCTGCAAAAACAAAGAATGATTTATCGTTGGTGATCGTATTGGTATTCTGTTCGTTGGTAATGGCAATACCGCTGCCTAAGGCGATGGTCACAAAGCCGGTATCTACACTAAGTGATTGTTTGGTATTCAGACTGGTAGCATCATCCCGGCCTATACCGGTAACGCGGTATTTATAAGTTGCATCTGCCGTCCAGTAGGAAGAACCATCTGTAGCCAGGTAGTTGGTAGCGCCGTTGTTCAGCGTTATACCGTATTTAAGGCCCAGGTATGATTCTACGGACTGGCGTTCCACATCCGACAGTACGCGGTTATAAGCGATCACCTCTCCCATGCTGCCTAACCAGTATAATCCCCTGGCCGCAATGGTACGGGAGCCTATTGAAACAAGATTGGCGGTACTGGGCGTTAAATTAATGGTACCCTGGTTATCAGCAGCATAATTTTCAAATAGGCGTATGCCATTGGCAGCATCCGTCTGGGTAGCGCTGAAAATATAGGGTCTGTCAGGCAGGATGGTTTTAAGGCCGCCTATGCCAGCAACTGACGCGGCGTTTTCCAGGTATGACAGCTTACCTGCACCAACCCGGAATTCCATTCCATGAGCTGAGCCTACAGCGCCGCTGCCAAAAAGCTCCCTTACAGCATCATATCCTGAGCCGCTGGCAACAGCATATACCGTAGAGGTAGAAGGATCTATGCGCGCAGTGTTAATATCCAGGAAATCGTCCGTGCCGTCGAACACCAGGCTGTAGTTAAAGTTCAGGCCGCGTGCATCCGTAACAGGCTGGCTGCTTACCAGGCTCTGTGATGCATTATTGCCGAAGTTACTATAGTCGTTCCACCCGCTGCCATTGGACTTACCATCATCCGCACGCAACCAGAATGTAATGCCATCCTTTACGCCATTGGGTCCTTTGATGGCCCTGGCAAAGGTAAAGTAGGCGCCATTGCTTAGTAAGCTGCTATTAATGGTTACGGTGCTGTCTGCAGTTAATACATATGCAGCATCACCCGCGCCAAAGCTTGCATCCGTACTCACCAGCAGGTAGGTTTCTGCATTGCCACCGGATAATTTGAACGTAATATTCTGATCCGCCCAGTTAGTTTTCTGCACTTTGAAAATGCGGGCCATGCGGTTGTTAACGCTGGAAATACCTGTAACCGGGGTCAGGTAAGTGATGGCACCGCCGTCATCGCCAAAGGTAAAAAAGGAAAGATCATTGGTGACAGCCGCTGCATTAGTCTTGTTAGAAGCAGCTACCGTTGTGCCCACAGCAATGGTAACCATACCGGTATCTGCGCTAACAGACTGTTTCTGGTACAGCATGCCCCTATCGTCACGGCCAATGCCGGTGATATGCTGCGCATAGCTACCGCCGGCGGCAGCCTGCCACATTTTGGTGCTGCCATCGCTGGCCAGGTAATCAACAGGCGTGCCTATGCCAAGCGTAAGCCCGTATTTCAATGCCAGGTAGGATTGCACCTGCTGGCGTTCTATGCTGCTCAGCTTACGGGAATACAGGATCACTTCCGATATATCACCATAGAAAACAGTATTATGGCCGGCGCCTATGTAGTTAGTTAGTGGTACTGAGTTCAGACTAACCGTATTAACATTCGACGTTAACAGCACCTTGCCGTCAAAACCGGTAGCCCAGTCATTGGGCGCGCTCCAGGAATTAAGCAGGTGCGGGTTACGTCCGTCTACCGTTGCAGGAATAACAAAATTCCTGCGGGCATTGGACGAACCGAAGTACGTATAATGGTTGTTAGCCCATGCATATTCAGCGCCGGCGCTGTAGCTGCCGCCGAACTCCCATGGAAATCCCTGGCCGGTAGCGCTGTTTGGCTGCGTTTGGATCTGAACTGAAAATATTTCAGCAGCAGTAAATGCCTGCGCAAATTGTGGCAGGGTAAAATAGCTTGCGCCCCTGAAACCAAGCCCGGGGTTGAAGTTAAAATCCATTAGATTCAAAGGCACCGCGTTGCCGTTCGACTTTGACCATGTACGGCCGGAGGGGGCCTGGTCTTTCCATTGTGTTACATTGGCAGCAGTACCAACAACGCCGGAATCCCCACGGGTCCATACTTCCAGGCCGGCCGCAATGCCTGCCGGGCCGCGGTAGGCATTGCCGAAGGTGAAGTATGCTCCATCCGGCAGCAGGTCGCTGTCAATATTCACCAGTCCTCTTGCATCCAGCGGGTAAGCCTGGTCCCCTGCTCCAAAAGTTTCATCGCTGCTTACCAGCAGATATTCCGTGCTGTCCCCATCCATCAGCGCCAGCCTGATGTTGCTCTTCGCCCAGTTATTGCGGTCTATTTTATAGATGCGCGCCTGACGCAGTGTAACATCGCCCAGTCCGGAAACAGGCTGGGTATAGGTTACTGCTCCTCCGTTATCGCTGAAGGTGAAGAAGGAAAGATCATTGTTAATAGTAGTAGGGTTCTCTTTATTGGAAGCGGCAAAGGCAGTGCCTACGGCAATGCTTACAATGGCGCCGTCAACCTGTGAGCGGCTTTGCTTCTGGAGCAGGGCGCCGTTATCATCCCTGCCGATGCCGGTGATGCGCTGGCCGTAGCCGGTGTTCTTGGAGGCCGTCCACATTCTTGCAGCGCCGTCGCTGGCAATGTAATCGGTCATAGCGCCTGCGGCGTTCCGCAGGGTCAGGGCGTATTTCAGGGCCAGGTAACTATTCACCTGTATGCGCTCAGGATCCGTTAACCGCCTGTTGTAAAGTAATACCTCTGCAATGCGGCCCTGGAAGATGGAGTTATGCCCCGCGCCAATAGCGCTGTTTATGCCTGCACCCCTGCTGAAAGTAACCGGGAAAGCAGTGCTGCTGCCTATTGTTTTGCCATCGAAGTTGACGGACCAGTTGGCGGGCGCGCTCCAGTTATTTAATATATGTGCCCGTTGCATATTGATGCCGCCCAGCGGGAATCCCGGCCGTGAGTTGGTGCCAAAGTGCGTATAGTGGCTACCGTTACTATAATGGTAGAACTGGTCTGTAAGTGTGCTGGGATCTCCACCGAACTCCCAGGGGAAGCTGGCAGTGGTGGAAGCAGCGGCCAGGTTAGAGAACTGCACGGAGAAGACCTCTCCTGCTGTAAATGCACTTGTAATAGTAGGTACCGTAAAATAGTTGTTGCCGGCGAAATTAATGGTGGGGTTATAGTTAACGGCATTTGCCTGCCAGGGAAGTGCAATAGCCGGAAAAGCTTTGGGCCACTCTCTTTGCACCGCCTGATCGGTCCATTTGCTAACATTACCATCAACAGCTGTTACACCTGCATCGGCTTTTACCCATGACTGTAAACCGGCAGCTACCCCGCCGGGGAACCGCTGCTGCTTGCCGAAAGTGAAGAAGGCGCCATCAGCCAGATCGGCGCTGGAAAGCGTGATGGTACCATTGTTGCTCAATTGCAGCTCACGGGTAAGGGTTCCGAAAGCAGCATCAGTGCTGATAAGCAGGTAATTGTTCTCCGCACCGCCTTCCAGCTGCAGCGTTATTTGCTGGCTGTTATTCCAGGTAGCGGTTTTCTGCACTTTCCAGATGCGGCCCATACGCTGGGTTACATTAGCGCCGCTTACTGCTGTAAAATAATTAGTAGTGCCGTTGTTATCACTGAAAACCAAAAAGGCTTTATCCTGTGCGAAGCTATTGGTATTGGCTGCGTTGGAAACGGCAATGGTATTGCCTAATGCGATGGTTACAATACCGGTATCCTGGCTCAGCGACTGCTTTTGGTTTAACATGCTGCAATCATCCCTGCCAATGCCGGTAATGCGCCTGCTATAACCGGTGTTGGAAGCGGCCGTCCACATCTGTACAGTGCCATCGCTGGTAATATAGTCCGTTGCGCCGTTATTGAGCGTAATGCCATATTTCAGGCCCATGTAAGATTCAATGCGCTGTATTTCCGCTGCGGTAAGATCCCGGCCATAAATAAACACTTCGGGCACAAATACCTTTGAATATTCCCCGTAAGTGGCGCCGCCTACATCCAGCGTCCACACGCCTGCATCTGAAGCTGCACCTGTTTTTACGGATACACCATTCCCCTTGAATTCATAACTGCCGGTGGCAGCCCTTTCCAGGGTATACAGCTTACTGTTTGAGGTGATGGCATTTCCGGTATTCAGCCATGCTTCGATATATAAACGGTTCTCGAAGTTGGCGTGCCAGCCGAATAGTTTGTTACCGGTTGAGCTGTTAAACACGCGGCCGTTCTGCGTACCTTCCATCTGCGACATGCCACCCATGGTATAAGCGCCTGTTACGCCGGCTGCAGCCGGTACCAGGTGGGCATCATTACCATCATAATAAATGGCGGGGTTAAAGTTCACCATGCCGGTAGTATCATCAGGATCACCCACAACCGTCATATGATTGGCGTTACCGGAAATATCGCCCCAGTTCACACCGTTCACCGCCTGGTCTGCACGGTACCAGGCACGGATACCATTGTTTACACAGGCAGGGCCCTGTAAGGTCATGGGTATGCTGTTGCCGAACTCTGAGGTACCGCAGCTATTGGCGGGTATGCGCAGGGTTGCCGTCCAGAAGCCAAGTCCTGTAGCGCCGGGGCCGGCATTATAAGTGATTGTTTGTGTAGAGGTGCCTGCGCTCAATCCTGTTAACGACGTAACAAAATATTGCCCGCTCGTTTTCTTCGTAGCGGGATCATTTGCATAAATATCTACTGTGTATTGCGCGCCTGCCGTTATATTCGGAATGGTGAGCTGTAGCTGATACTGCCCTCCGCCCAGCGCAGTAGAAGACACCAGCACCGGCGTTCTGCCGGCAGCCGCAGTATAGGTACAGTTGCCTGCGGGATTGGCTATTCCCAGACCGGTATTATTATAAATGGAGTTGTTGGTGATGACGACCTTGTTAGGTGCATCATTGTTAATACCTGCACCGCCGTTATCATGGATCACACAACCGGTAACCTGCGCATCTGTTACGCCTGCACCGCCATAAAACCAGATACCATGGTTGGTATTATTCACTACCGTATCGCCGGTTAGGTCAAAGTCGGAAACTGCATTGGCGCCATTAAGCACAATACCGGAACGGGTGTTGCCGGTAAACGAGGAATTAATAATATCTACATTATTCCTTGCTGCATTAGAACCAAACTCAATACCATCTACGTTATTGGTGAACTTTGAATTAGTAACCTGAAAATTGGTAGCCGGAGCAGTTACCGTGATGCCGTCTCCATCCAGCTCGTTCAGCGCCACATTATTGATGGTAACACCGGTTGCCGCACCAATAAAATAGATGCCGTAGTCCGCTTCGTCCGTAGTACCCGGTTTATCTGCGTTCAGCACAGAGTTGCTGATATTGACCGTATTGGCGGTTGTTTCAAAGCGGATCAGGGTAGAACCGCCATAAATGCCGGGGATCCGGTTCTCCAGCGTGGTATGATCAACAGTGATATTGCTGGCGGCGCCGTTGAACCATATATAATGGATATCATCCTCGTTCACGTTTATGGTGTCGAGGCTAATGTTGTTAGTGGTGTTATCAAACCGGATGGCATAATCCCCGTCATCATCCGCACCGATTACATCTAGGTCAATGGAAGTACGTTTGATCTGTATATTAGTATTAACGAAATCAGAATAAAAACCCAGCGCTGTACCGCTCCAAAGGGAATCAATGGTTACGCTCCTGAGCAGCACATTGTTGGCCGTTTCCACCGCCCCGCCTGTATTATCCAGTATAACCGCATTCTGGAAACCGCTGATATTGGAGTTGGTAAGCGTGAACCCGTTCACAGACGCGTCACGGAACACGATGCCTTCTCCGCCTCTTGTGTTACCTGCGGTAGTAAGGTTAATGTTATCCATTACCAGGTTGGTTTGCATGCCGCCGGTGAAGTAGAACGCCCTCCCGTTATAGGTACCGCTCGCGGGTTCCACATCTGAAGATGTCAGGTTCCGTATAGTAAGATCAGTAGAGGCGCCTGTTACCCTTAATACGGCATTCAGAAAATTGCCTACCGTACTATAAGTACGTATATTCTCAATAGTGACCCCTTTTGTGTTTGTCAGGATATCAAAATCAATATCCCCGTTATTCGTCAATGTAAAATTGCGGATAGCTACACTGTCTGCATTGATCACAAAAGGATTTACGATGCTATTCGTTCCGGTGGAGTTAATCGTGATCTTGTTCTGCCCGTCTATCGTAAGCCTTTTTGCCGTAATAGTGGGCAATGAAGTTAAAAGAGTGATCTGCCCATGCACATTAAACACCACTGCATGCGGCCCCGCCCCTGCCGCATTTGCATCCAGAATGGCCTGTCTTAGTGAACCCGGCCCGGCATCATTGGTATTGGTGACCGGGAAGCTGGCAGCCAGTGCGGTGGCTGTTATGATCATGCTGCATAACAACAGTAAGATAGATACAATTGAACGGGACATAATGCAATACTTTGGGTAAAAAGGGGGCTGTGCGGCTGTCATAAACAGCGCACCCGGAAAACTCTATAGGGGAATTCAAAAATAGGGTGATATAAACCTGTTGGCTAAACGACCGCAAGCACAGGTAACCTGTACCTGTAACAACCGGCATTGGACAATAAGACTACGATCGGGTATTTGAGCAACAGCAATAAAAGAGATAAAGGATCTTTTGATCGTTGGGACTGGGTAAAGTTTCCCATAGGATATAGTTGTGGTTATTTATATAGTAAAAATTCTACATGAGTATATAGGATAGATCTAAATTGCACACCGAACATTCTCACATTGCTAAAATAGACAAATAAATTACCGGCATCTATAGTAGTTATTCGTAGCGCATGTAGTAATTATTCTACACGAAAAGGCCTTCAGGGTAAAAAGATATATTATATCTTAGCCCTTGTGAAAACCGATTATTATACATTAACCATACCCCTGCTATGAAAACCGTACTCATTGCCGATGACCACACCATCGTCCGGCTGGGCGTGCTGCTGATCATAAAAAGCATGTTCCTGAATGCGCAGGTTATAGAAGCTGAAACACTGGACCAGGCAATAACACAGCTGGAATCAAGACCATTTGACCTGTTAATACTGGATATTAATATTCCTGGTGGCAACAACCTGCAGATGATCGATGCAGTGCGGTTAAGGCAGCCAAACATTAAGATCCTGATGTTCTCCGGCTACGAAGAACAGCTGTTTGCACTTAATTATATACAGGCAGGTGCGGATGGTTACCTGGTAAAATATTCTTCTGAAGAGCAGATAAAAACGGCCCTGCGAACGGTAATGAATAACGAGAAATATATCAGCGCTGCTGTAAAAGACCAGCTGCTTTCCCGGCTGCAGCAACCAAAACCTGCTGCTGAAAACCCTCTGAACTCCTTATCCGGCAGGGAAAGGGAAGTATTGAACCTGCTGATCAAAGGCAGCAGCATGGCCAAAATAGCAGCTACATTACATCTGCAGCTAACAACCATAAGCACCTATAAGACGAGGATCTTTGAAAAGATGGGGACTACGAATATTGTTGAATTAATTGAGAAAGTAAAACTCTATAACCCGAACATGGGCTAAGCTGCAGGCAGCTCTATTTTTAAGGTAGCACCTTTCACCCGGTTGTTTTCCGCTATCAGCTTTCCATTCACCAGCTCCAGCAGCTCCAATACGATCAGTAAGCCTATACCGCCATACATCGGTGAAGCGGCTTCGCCATTTAAACCATGGTAGTCATTGATCCAGTTCAGTACTGCCGGTGGCAGCCCGGTTCCTGCATCTTCCACTATAATAGATATTTTTCCGTTACCGTTCTCTGCGGAAAACCTGATCACGCCATCCACGGTGTTCTTCACTGCATTATCCAGTAAATTATGAAGCACAACCGCCAGCACCTGGTAGTCGGCCCGGAATTGCAGATCCGGCGGCACGTTATTCTCAATACTGGTTGAGCGGGACAATGCAATACTATGAAAGATGTCTATTTTTTCTTCGAGCAGCTCATGCAGGTCAACATCCTCAGGTACTGCAGCCCCGTTCTTGATATGTGTTCTAATATACTGGATAAGATTTTCCAGCAGATAGTACATACGGTAAGAGGTGTCATAAATGGCCCTGGCGCTTCTTGTCATCATTTCCGGCCCCAGCGTTTCTTTGTCTTTCCATGACATGTTGCCGGCTAACATCATCAGGTACTTCATTGGGGTTTTAATGTCGTGTGTGATGGATGCCATTAAGCGCTCCTGTGTGCGTGCCTGGCGGCGCAGCTTTTTCTCGGAAGCAGCCAGGGAGCCCAGGATGGTCTGCAGCTCCGCAGTACGTTCTGTTACCCGGGTTTCCAGCACCCGGTTCTGCTGCTTTATCTTATACGTGCGTAACCGGGTATAAACAGCAAAGGCTATTACTAAGCCCAGCAGCACCAGCAAACGGAACCATGCCGTTTCATAATAGGCCTGCTGCACTGTGATCATCAGTACTTTCTCTGTATAATTATTTTTCCCAAACCCGTTTATCTTGCGGATGTGCAGCTGGTAAGTACCTGAAGGGAGTGTTGAAAATGACACGGTATGGTCATTGCCAACGGGCANCCATACTGCGCTGTCTTTTTGCGATGCTTCCATCATTGCATAGCTTACCTGCAGGTTANCAGCATCTCCGAAATAAGGCGTACTTACGCTTAATTTNAGCTGCTGAAAAGTATTGGGTAATACCAGTGAATCACTAAGCGGAACCAGCTTACCGTTCAGCACAGCCTCCTCAATATACAGGTCCTTATCCGGCAGCTCGGCGCTTATGCGGCTGGGGTCAAAGTACACCAACCCATCCATGGATGGGAAGGAAATATTTCCGTTACTCCATTTCACGCCACAAGGTTCACAACCACCGTTAAATTCATTTGTTTTAAATCCCCTGTTTTTTCCATAGTACAGATAGTATACGTACGGCTGCTGATCATCAGCATAAGCCAGCAGATCTTTTCGTGCTGCCTGAAAAAGTCCCTTATTGGTAGTGATCCAGCAATACCCTTTATCGTCCTCAACCAGGCAATGCACCGTTTGAAGATATTTATGCTCATCCAACGGAAACACGTGCAGGCGGTTCTTCCGGTACAGGAAAAAACCATCGTCATAGGTAGTGATCCAAACCTCGCCCGGGTGCGGAATGTTTAAGCTGCGAATGTGCTTACCATTCAGCTCTTTCATGGTATCAATGCTGCGGGAAGCAATATGCAGGCGGTAAAGGCCCCTTTTGTTACCCACCCATAGCAGATCTGCGGTCTCCTGCTGCAGGTAAGTTGCATTTACCAGCTGTTCAGCAACCAGCTCCGGCGCGTGTTCCGGCATGGCCTGGGGCAGACGGTAAAGGCCCGCTGTTTTGGTACCTATCCAAAGGCGGCCATCTTTTCCCATATATAACTGGGTAATAGGCGAAGGACCCTCCCACTGCCACAGCAAGCGTCCTTTGCTGTTAAATTTATACAGCGTTTGTTCATTCTTATACCATACATTTTCCGAACTGTCTATAACCATGCTGTACCGGTCATTGGTGAAGCTATAGGCGCCGATCTGACCAAACATGGAGCTGCGGCCGGCTGAATCAAAGAGCATACCCTGGGCTGTTAATACCTGGTTGCCCTCAAGCTCCGCCTGGGCGTAATAAACTTCGTCATCAGAGTTCTGTTCACCACTCAGCACATTAAAAGGCTGCCGGGTAAAAACATACAGCCCCCTGGTAACGCTGCCCAGAAAAGCCCGTTCATGCACTGCATCGTAATAAACAGACATGATCCTGTTTGATACAAAATCAAAATCGTCCACCACTAACCGGGTATGTAAGCTTCCATCCGGCATGCGTTGCAGCACATAACAATGTTCATCCAGGTAAACGAAAGTTTGTTCTGCCGCAAAGTTCCAGTAGAGCTTTAAATAACGGCGGTGGCTCCTGTAAGCGGGGTTCTGCAGAATATCGCCTGTAAACGCTACCGTTTCCACCTCCCTGCCATTAAATACCATCGCTTCACCCGAAGCATTTAAATAATACAGCTGCCCCTTCATTGAAAAAAAACTCCAGGGGCTGGTATAATGGAAGGCTATACGAAACTGCTGCTGATGCTCTCCTATNAAGTCAATGCTATCCTTATAGATCAGAAAAAAGCTATTTCTTTTTGCAGGGATCAGGTACCGGTTTGCCCNGATATTTTTCTCATATAAATTTGGTAACCCGATAACAGGATAAGTNTCTGCGCCCTCTTTATAGATCAGCGCTGCGTCTGTATTCCCATTTGCCGCTATATTCTGCTGCACCGTAGCCTTACCGCAGCTGATACCGATCAGCTGATGAAATTCTGTGAGGGCAAACAATTCATTATCACCGGGAGCTGAATAGAGGAAGCTGATCCGGCTGGAAGAAATATCCAGCTCGTTCTTATTAAAATTCCTGATATAACGGCCACTCTCTAAACGTACCAATCCATTCTCGGTTGCCAGCCATACATATCCGGCTTTGTCCGCTGCAATGAACTTTACGCTGTTCTGTGGAAGGCCGTTCTCATCCGTAAAATGCTGCAGATGATAATGAACGGTATCCAGTCGGGCAAAGGCTGGGTTATGACAGAGTAACAATAAAAATACGGCTGGACTAACAATCTTGGCTAAACGTAACATTAATGGGTCATAGGATTTTCAATATGTTGCCATTACGACTAACATATGACCTCAAAAATAAAACAAGGCTAAATTGGTGTCAATGATACAATAGTTGTATATTGATTACCAGCCGATTAAATGACAATCTTTACTAATGTTTTCCATTATGATCAACAAACGATTTTCCCGTACACTGGCCCTTCTGCTGCTGGCCGTTAGCTACCATCACACCATGCAGGCGCAGGCCAGGGCACAACAATGGATACCGCTGTTTAATGGTACGGATATTAATGACTGGATCGTGAAGATCCATCACCATGAAACGGACGATAACTTCGGCAAAACCTTCCGGGTGCAGGACAGCATGATCCAGGTGCGTTATGATCAATACGGCAATTTCAATGACCAGTTTGGCCACCTCTATTATAAAACACCGTTCTCTTACTACCATCTAAAGCTGGAATACCGCTTTGTGGGTGAATGGTGTAAAACGGCGCCTTCCTATACCATACTTAACAGCGGAGTAATGTACCACTCCCAGGACCCGCGCACCATGCCCAAAGAGCAGGACTGGCCCATCTCTATTGAAATGCAGCTTTTAGCGGGGTTGGGCGATGGACAACCGAGACCCACCGGCAATATGTGCTCCCCCGGTACCCATATCGTATACCAGGGCAAGCTGGACACCCGGCATTGCATTAACTCCAGCTCAAAGACCTATGATAAAGATGAATGGATCCAGGCAGAGCTGATCGTTTTGGGCGATTCGCTGATCACGCACATTATCAACGGGGATACGGTGTTGCAGTATTCCAAACCGCAGATAGGCGGCCCCGTGGTGAACCGGTATGACCCGAAACAGAAGCAGGACGGGAAGCTGCTTTCGAAAGGATATATTGCCTTGCAGAGCGAAGGGCAGCCGATAGATTTCAGAAATATAATGATCCTGAACCTGGAAGGCACGCTTCCTAAACAGTAAACACAACAGGCAGCCTGTTCAGCCTGTGCGGTACTTCCTGCAATACCGTGTAAACGCTCTACAGAAGTGTTTCTTTACAGACACGCCTTTCACAAAAAAGGAACCTAAAACCGGATAAAGAACTTCGCACGCATTCCATGTAGCAGTAAATGCCTGCTGGCACAATATTTCCCTGAACATCTTTAAAAAAAGATGAACAACCCTTTCATTAACAAACAACATCTGAGAGACTATCTTATATATGGTGGCATGGCAGCGCTTTTTTACCTGGTATTTCTATTTTACCATTTAAAGGCCGACGATTATAAAAGTGCCTATCTTTTATACATCGGGAATGTAGTATTTGCTATCCCCATTCTTTTATATAACCTGAAACTTATAAAGCGGCCGTATCAAAAAGAAAGGGCGGTGGCAATGTCAGGGTCTGCTCATATAGCCACAGCGGTGGGCACTCTGCTGTCAGTTGTGCTGGGGGCCTTGCTGATGCTCAGCTTTCATCCCAACATTTTCTCTACTACACCTTCAACGGATGCATTAACGAACGCGCCTTCCAACACATCCATGGACCGGCCGGCAGGNTGGCTTTTTATGGTTTGCATTAATGCGCTCCTCATAAACTTCAGCGTGGGATCATTTATTTCCCTGATGATCTCTTATGTAGGCAAACGCGACCAAACAAAGGATAAGCCGGTTAACGTTTCAAAATATGAGACACATAGAAGCGGCACAGACTGATGTGAAAGCTGATGCAGGCTTCCCGGCATCAATTCAAATTCCGGAACGCCCTTGGCGAATAGCCGGTTCTGGCTTTGAATAATTTTGTGAAGTGGGATGGATGTTCAAAGCCCAGATCATAGGCTATTTCCGCGATGGAGCTTTGCGTACTCCACAGCAAAGATTTTGCCTTGTCTATCAGTTTCAGATGAATATGCTCCTGCGTTGACTTGCCCGTGTACTTGCTTAACAGATCGGACAAATAATTTGCAGAGAGATTAAGGCGTGAAGCGAAATATTTTACATCCGGGATCCCTGATTCAATGGGTGTTTCCTGCGCAAAATAATCGTTCAGCATCCGCTCAAATCTCTCTGCAATATTATTGCTTACCTTTGCTCTTGTAAGAAACTGCCGATCGTAAAACCGGGAGCAATAGGATAGCATCAACTCAAGGTTCGTGAGGATAAGATTGTGCGAGTGGGTATCCAGGTTCATCGAGATCTCCCTCC
>JGI25153J46596_10000441_pt1 | contig 26712 bp, 32 predicted proteins | sample AraplaMF_Col_mMF_FD_46596 | JGI IMG/M metagenome (IMG submission 46596)
ACCATCGCGGGCGTGTCGAGCGAGGACTGCACCTGGATCATGAGGTAGCCGAGCCCGCGCTCGGAGGCGATGAACTCGCCGACGATGGCGCCGGCGACCGCCAGGATGGCGCCGACCTTCATGCCGGAGAACACGTAGGGCAGCGATCCCGGCAGCTGGATCTTGCGGAACAGCGTCCAGCGCGAGCCGCGCAGCGATTTGACGAGGTCGAGCAAATCGGGCTCGACCTCGCGCAGGCCGCGCGCGGTGGTGAGCAGGATCGGGAAGAAGCAGATGCTGAAGGCGATCAGGATGTTCGGCACGATGCCGTAGGAGAACCAGACGATGAAGAGCGGCCCGAGCGCGACCTTCGGGATCATGTTCAAGGTCACGAACANCGGCAGCAGCACGAGGCTGAGCAGCGGCGCCCAGCTGAAGATCACGGCCAGCGTGACGCCGACGAACGCGCCGAGGGCAAAGCCNCCGAGGATCTCGACCGCCGTCACCAGCGTGTTGGCGCCCCAGGCGTAGCTCGCGGTGCCCAGCGTCTGCACCGTCGCCAGCGGCGAGGGCAGGATGAATTTCGGGACGTGGAAGGCGTCGACCAGGACCTGCCAGAGCACGAGCATGGCGAGGTGCACGATCAGGATGATCGCAAAGCTGCGTGCGGTGCCTGCGCCGTCAGCCGCCACCTTCTGCTCCCTGTTTACTGCGGCCTCTGTGCCGCCGCGGTCAGCCTAGACCCCTCCGGGGCAAGTTTCAACCAGTTGGTTGATTACGGCCGGAGCGACTGCAGCACGAGATCGACGACATGGCGGCGGCGGGCGCGGCGCTGGGCGCGGCTCGACAGGTCCTTGCCGAAGATCGCCGACAGCGTCGGCGTGTTGGAGAAGAAGAAATAGGAAAGGCCCGCAATGGAGATGTAGAGCTGCACGGGGTCGATCCCTTTGCGGAACAGCCCGCTGCGCACGCCCTCGTGCAGGATGTGGGAGACGCTCTTGACCAGCGGGGAATGCATCGCCTCCAGCCGCGTGGAACCGCGGACGTGACGCGCGCCGCCGCGGTTCTCGTCGTTCAGAAGCACGATGAAATCGGGATTTGCCGCCAGATGGTCGAACGAGGCCTCGATCAGCCNGCGGATCGCCTTGTCCGGCGGCAGGCCCTCNAGATTGAGCNTTCGCTCCTGCTCGCGGATGTCCTCATAGACCCATTCGAGCACGGCGAGGTACAGCGCGTCCTTGTCGCCGAAATAGTGGTAGACCAGCTGCTTGTTGACGGCNGCGCGCTCCGCAATCTCGTCGACGCGGGCGCCGGCNAGGCCGTGCCGGGCGAATTCCAGGCGCGCCGCGGTGAGCAGCTTCTTGCGGGTCGCCACGGGATCGCGGCGCTGCGGCACGGTGTCGCCAGATCGCTTTGCGGGCATTTCCAACCAAACAGTTGACAAGTGGAGGGCAGGCTTGTTGCATTGGTATCCTCACAAGGGGAGAGCGACAAGCCGGGTCGCGGGAATGAGGAGAGATGCGATGAAGCACTTGCAGGCGGCTGTTGTGGCGCTGGCGCTCGGTTTGCCGGTGCTGCCGGCGAGCGCGGGCGAGGCGGTCAACCTGATCCTGAACTGGACGCCGACGGCCGACCATTCGCCGTACTATTACGCCAAGGCGCAGGGCTGGTACGAGAAGGCGGGCATCGACCTGACCATCGAGACCGGCAAGGGCTCCGGCGTCTCCGCCGCCAAGGTCGGCTCCGGCGGCTCGCCGTTCGGCGTCGCCGACCTCGCCACCATGCTGGTGGCCAAGAGCAAGGGCGCCGACACGGTCGCGGTGATGAGCGTCTACGCCAACACCGGGCAGACGTTCTACTGGCTGAAGAGCTACGGCGTGAACGGGGTGAAGGACTTCCCGAACCACAAGATCGGCAACCCNCCGGGCGATGCCTCGCGCGTGATGTGGCCGGCCTTCGCCAAGGCNGCGGGCATCGCGCCCGATGCGGTCGGCTTCGTCAATGTCGGACCGACCGCGAAGATCGCGGCGCTGAAGAGCCACACCGTCGACATCATCAGCGACTTCTACAACGAGCACGATCTCAAGGTGATCGAGTTCGGCCAGGATCTCGGCTACGTCAACTGGAAGGACATCGGCCTCAACCCGTACGGCAACTCGCTGATCGTCAACGGCGCCTACCTGCAGAAGAACCCGAAGGTGGTCGAGGAATTCGTCCGCGTCACGCAGAAGGCCTTCGCGGCCTGCGTTGCCGACGCCGCCCCGTGCCTGAAGGCGCTGCTCGACCAGGTCTCCGGCCTCGACAAGGAGAACCAGGAGCGGCAGTGGGAGCGCATCAAATTCCTGATGACCGACGAGTTCACCACCACCAAGGGCCTCGGCTGGATCGACGGCGAGCGGATGAAAAAGGACTACGACCTGGTCCAGACCTATCTCGGCATGGAGAAGCCGTTCGACGTGACCACGGCGTTCACGACGAAGATGCTGGATCCGAACATCAAGATGGATGCGAGCAAGGTGAAGAAGTAGGGGGCTTCGCTCTCTCCCCGTCATTGCGAGCGCAGCGAAGCAATCCAGAGTCTTTCCTCGGAGACAGCCTGGATTGCTTCGCTGCGCTCGCAATGACGGAGTTGAGGCAGTTGCGCGCCAATCCATCCCCGTCACCCTGAGGTGACCGCTTTTTCAGCGGCCCTCGAAGGGCGACGGCCCGGCTCCCTCCGCGCGGTTGCATGGCGGCCGAGCATCCTTCGAGGCTCCCCGTCCGGTGCTTTGCACCGGACGCCTCGCACCTCAGGATGACGGGGCACGAGCGCCGGCCGCCGCTCACGGGCCATCACCCCACGTAACCCTGCGGAGAAATTAACCGGCCGTTAACCATATCCGCCGCATCGTTAACCATTCAATAACAGGGAACGAGTCGGCCGCTATGGAGGCTGCAGCAAAAGTCCAACGCCAGATGGTGCGCCTGCGCGGGCGNTCCTACGTGGCCTTCGTGTTCGTGCCGACGGTTCCGATCCAGGACTGGCTGGCCGAGATCGACGCCANGATCGCCCGCTCGCCGGGGTTCTTCGCCGGNCGTCCCGTGGTGATCGACCTGTCCTCGGTCGACCTCAGCCAGGCCGGCATCGGCCATCTGCTCACCAGCCTGCAGGACCGCAACATCCGCGTGCTCGGCATCGAGGGCGTGGAGGAGGGACGGCTGACCCCGATGATGCCGCCGCTGCTCTCGGGCGGACGCAGCTGCGTGGTCGAGCCGACCGCGCCCAAGAAGTCCGAAGCGAAGGCCGAGACCAAGCCGACCTCGCTGNTGCTCGAGGCGCCCGTGCGCTCCGGCCAGACCGTGATCTTCCCGGAAGGCGACGTCACCATTCTCGGCTCGGTCGGCTCNGGCGCCGAAGTCGTCGCCGGCGGCTCCATCCACGTCTACGGCGCGCTGCGCGGCCGCGCCATGGCCGGCGTGAACGGNCACACCAGNGCGCGCATCTATTGCCAGAAGATCGAAGCTGAACTGCTTGCAATCGACGGGTTTTACCAGACCGCCGACGATATCGACGCCGCGCTTCGCGGCCGGCCCGCGCAGGCCTGGCTGCAAGGCAACACCATGCGAATTACCGCGCTGAACTGACCAGAAGGAGATATTTGAGATGGCCAAGGTACTGGTCGTGACATCAGGCAAGGGCGGCGTCGGCAAGACGACGACGACCGCCGCATTGGGGGCTGCGCTGGCGCAACGCGGCGACAAGGTGGTCGTCGTCGATTTCGACGTCGGCCTGCGCAACCTCGACCTCGTGATGGGCGCCGAACGCCGCGTCGTGTTCGACCTCATCAACGTGGTGCAGGGGGTTGCGAAACTCCCGCAGGCGCTGATCAAGGACAAGCGGCTGGAGAATCTCTGGCTGCTGCCGGCCTCGCAAACCCGCGACAAGGACGCGCTGACGGAAGAGGGCGTCGGCAAGGTCATCGCCGATCTGCGCAGCCGGTTCGACTGGGTGATCTGCGACAGCCCGGCCGGCATCGAGCGCGGCGCCTCCATGGCGATGCGCTTCGCCGACGAGGCCGTGATCGTCACCAATCCGGAAGTCTCCTCGGTGCGCGATTCCGACCGCATCATCGGCATGCTCGATTCCAAGACGGTGCGGGCCGAGAAGGGCGAGCGGGTCGAGAAGCACATNCTNATCACCCGCTACGATCCCTCCCGCGCCGCGCGCGGCGAGATGCTGACCATCGACGACATNCTCGAGATCCTGGCCACGCCCTTGCTCGGCATCATCCCCGAGAGCCAGGACGTGCTGAAGGCCTCCAACGTCGGCACGCCGGTGACGCTGTCGAACGCGGATGGAGCGCCGGCGCGGGCCTATATGGACGCGGCCAAGCGCCTCTGCGGCGAGAACGTGACAATGCACGTTCCTGCGGAGCGCAGAGGTCTGATGGATCGTCTGCTGCGACGGAGGGCTGCATGAGCATGGGTCTGCTCCGACTTCTCCGTGGCAACAAGGCCACTGCACCGGTCGCGCGCGAACGACTGCAGATCCTGCTTGCCCATGAACGCGGAATGCGCGGCCAGCCCGACCTGCTCGGCGTGCTGCGTGAAGAAATTCTCGCCGTCGTGTCCAAGCATGTGACGCTGGACCCGACCAAGGTCATCGTCCGGCTCGAGCGCGGCGACGAGGTCTCGACCCTCGAGGTCGATATCGAGGTGCCCAACGACATCGAGCGCAAGAAAGTAGCGGTCGCGTAGGGGACGCGGCCGACGNCTCACGGTTTTGGGGTGGGTGAGAAGGCGGTCCGCCGGGCATGGCGGGCCGCTTTCGTCGTTTTGGGCGGTTTGAGTTNTCGGGCTTGAGGATGTGATTGGTATCGGCCGGAACGGGGATCGCGGCGAGATCGTTGTCCNGGAGCCGCGGGAAGCGCCGAGCCGGGCGCCGCGGTTTCCACATACCGGGAGAGCGCTCATGATGTCCGAGATCCAGGTCCACACTGTCGCGCGGCAGATGCTGGAGCGGCATGGTTTTGCGGCGATCGCGAAGGCCGCCGAACAGGCGCAGGCCTGCGAGGGGCGTGGCGAGGCCGACGAGGCCAAGGAGTGGCGACACATCGCCGACGCCATGAAGATCATGCGCGGCCCCGCCCAGAGCTGATCAGCTCCGTCCGGTTCCGTCCTTGATCATGTCGAGGACGCGGCTTGCCAGCGCCTCGACCACGAACGGCTTCGTCAGCACCTGCATGTCGGGGGCGAGCTGGCCGTTGCCGATGATGGCGTTTTCCGCATAGCCGGTAATGAACAACACTTTCAGCGCGGGCCGCGTCGTGCGCGCGGCGTCCGCGAGCTGGCGGCCGTTCATGCCGCCGGGCAGGCCGACATCGGTCACCAGCAGGTCGATGGTCGCATCCGACTGCATGATCTTCAGGCCGGTCGGGCCGTCATGCGCCTCGAGCACGCTGAAGCCGAGCTCCTCCAGCGCATCGGTCAGCAGCATGCGGATCGACGGCTCGTCATCGACGACGAGGATGGTGTGGCTTGCCTTCGGCCGCGCCGCGCTCCTCGTGGCCAGCGCGGCCGGCTTGTCAGCGTCCTTGCCGTAATGCCGCGGCAGATAGAGGCACATGGTCGTGCCCTGGCCGACCTCGGAATAGATCCGGACCTGGCCGCCGGACTGGCGCACGAAGCCGTAGACCATCGAGAGCCCGAGCCCGGTGCCCTGACCGATCGGCTTGGTCGTGAAGAAGGGCTCGAACGCGCGCTCGACCACGTCGGGCGGCATGCCGGTGCCGGTGTCGGTGACGCAGAGCGAGACGTACTGGCCGGGCTCCAGATCGCGCTCGCCGGCGCCATGATCGTCGAGCCAGCGGTTGGCGGTCTCGATCGTGAGCCGGCCGCCTCCGGGCATCGCGTCGCGCGCGTTGATGCAGAGGTTGAGGAGGGCGTTCTCCAGTTGCGAGGCGTCGATCAGCGTCGGCCACAATCCGCCGGCGGTGACCACTTCGAGCGCGATTTCCGGGCCGACGGTGCGGCGGACCAGTTCCTCCATGCCCATGACGAGCCGGTTCAGGTCGGTCGGCTTGGGATCGAGCGTCTGCCGCCGCGAGAAGGCCAGCAGCCGGTGCGTCAGCGCCGCGGCGCGCCTGGCCGCGCCCTGGGCGGCCGTCACGTAGCGGTCGATCTCCTTGATGCGACCCTGGCCGAGCCGGGTCTGCAGCAACTCCAGCGAGCCGATGATTCCGGTGAGCAGATTGTTGAAGTCGTGCGCGATGCCGCCGGTGAGCTGCCCGACGGCCTCCATCTTCTGCGATTGGCGCAGCGCTTCCTCGGCCTCGCGCAGCCGCTGCTGCTCCCTCAGGCGATCGGTGACGTCGTAGGAGAATTGGTAGGCGGCAAGCAGCCGGCCCTCGCCGTCGCGCAGGCAGTTGAAGCGCATCTCGTAGCAGCGGCGCGACAGGCCGGGTTCGCCGAACTCGGCGATTTCGACGAATGGTTCTCCGGCAAGTGCCCGCGACCAGACGGCGCGAACGGCGTCGCGGTGCTCGGGTTGATCCTCAAGCAGTTCGAGCATGTTGTCACCGACCTTCGGCAAGATGCCGTAGATGCGATGGAATTCGCGCGCCGAAGCGCCGTTGATCGCAAGCCAGCGGAAGTCCGGGGCGACGACCTGGACGAAGGCGTCGGTGCCCTCGACGAGGTCGGCCATCAGCTTGCGCTCGGCCAGGGCTGCGATCACGCGCGCTTCCAGCGTCTCGTTGAGCTGCTGCAATTCCCGCTCGGCCCGCTTGCGCGAAGTGATGTCCTGGAACAGCACTGCGACCTGCTTGCGGCTGGCGGGCTCGACGCGGAAGGCGGCAAGCTCCAGATGCCGGCCGGTTGCGACCAGCTCGCGCTCGAAGCGGATCGGCTGGCCGGTCCTGAGCACGCCGCCATAGAGCTCGACCCAGCCGTCGGCTTCGGCCGGGACCATCTCGCGGACCTTCTGGCCAACCACGTTGGGAATGCCGGCGTGCTGGGTATAGGCGGGATTGGCCTCGACGTGGATATAGTCGCTGAGCGGTCCGTGCGGGCCGTCGAAGAACTCGATGATGCAGAAGCCTTCGTCGATCGAGTTGAACAGCGTCCGGTAACGCTCCTCGCTCTCGGCCAGCGCGGATTCTGCCTTGCGGCGCCCGGTCTGGTCGGCCATCCCGAGCGCGCGGAGGCGAGCGTTTTCCTCCTCCAGCGCCTTCAGACGGTGTTGAAGGTCCTCAAACTCGATCGAAGCCACGCACGCTCGCAGGGTTTGCGTTTCCGGGACGCCTTGGCGTCGTGCCCACCGTGCTCCAATGGGCATCCCACCACTGCCATGGGTTCAACGCGGATGGAACCCGGAAGTTCCCGTCTCGCCCGCGGGCTCAGTGCTCGCCCTGATCGGTGCCTTGCCGGCCGGACTTTTGCTGTGTCTGAGGTTGGCCCCGCTCGCCCGTCTCCTTGCAGGGCAGCTGCTCCCACGATCCGTCCGCCGCCTGCTGATAGGCGCTGCAGGTCGAGGACGAGATCGATTTGTCCTCGCCCTTCTGGGCGTCATTGTTCCTTGCGAAGGCCGGGGTGGCTATAGCGGTACTCGCCGCAAGCGCCGCGGCGAAGACGAGATGCGCAATCCGCATGGAGGTCTCCTGTTCGAAGAGCTGCATGCTCGCGAGGAATGTGACGATTATTGGCCACGGCGGCGGTTCCGCCGCGGCGTGCTTAACGCCGGACTGGAAGGACCGGTCAGCCGCCCTTGCTTCGGATCAGGCCGGCGAGGTTGGTCTTCTGCGCCTCGCACCAGCCGGGCATGCCGAGACGGCGCTGGTCCATGTCGGTGGCCTGGGTCGCGACCGCGACCTCGGCCATCAGATCGTCGTCCTGCTTCTCGCCCATCTTGCCGCCGGTATGCATCCAGGCGATCGCCTTGCGCACCTTCTCGGTGGTGCCGTCGGGCAGCTGCATCTGCTGGGCCTTCTGCACGAGGTCCTGATAGACGAGATCGGTGCCCGGACATTCAACCTTGGCGGCGAAGGCCTGCAGGACCATCGTCACATAGGTCGAACGTATGGGCGCGTCGCCCGCCTGAGCCGGCGCGGTCAGCAGCAGCAGGCCCGCCATCAGAAAACCGGTGCGCATCCTTGGTAACCTCCTCGATTTTTTGGAAGGCTAGCGTCCGGCGCGCCGCTCCGCAATGGTGCCGGGACGCAATTGTCGCACCGCGGTGCGGTGCACTAGACTGGCAGAGAACCCTCGGAGAACGTCATGAGCCTGTTCAGCGCCCCGTTCGATCCCGCAGCCGACACCGCACTCGTCACCGGCGCGGGCAACGGCATCGGCCGCGCGATCGCGCAGGCCCTGGTCGGCGAGGGCGTCCGGACCGTGTTCGCCGATGTCAGCGCGGAGCGCGTGAGTGCCGCGATCGCCGCGAGCGCGCAGCCTGAGCTCGCGGTGCCGTGGGTCGGGGATCTCGCGAAGCTGGAAGCCTGCGATGCGTTGCTGGCCGCCTCTCGCGCGGCGCTGGGTAATGTCTCGCATTTCGTGCACAGCGCCTCGCCGCCGCGGCGCGAGGCCGATCATGCGCTCGCGGTCGATCGCAGGATCTGGCAGGAGATGCACGCGGTCAATCTCGATGCCGGCTTTCACCTGGCGCGCGAGCTTGCGAAACGGCTGATGGCTGCGAAGCGCCCCGGCTCGTTCCTGTTCCTCACCTCGCTGCATGCCGGTACGCCGCGCAACCTGCCGCACTACTCGACGGCAAAGGCAGGCATGGCGATGCTGGTGAAGGAGCTGGCGAAGAGCTTTGGCCGCCACAACATCCGCGTCAACGCGCTGGTGCCGGGTGCGATCGCAGCAGGCGGGTTCGTCGCCGATGCCTCGCTGGCGCGGCACATTCCGCTCGGACGGCTCGGCGAGGCGAAGGACCTCGCTCCGATGGCGCTGAGCGTGTTGTCGAACAAGATCTCGGGTTATGTCACCGGCGCAGCCTTCGTCGTCGACGGCGGATTGTCGCTGACGAACTGGTTCGATGCGCCGGTGCTGGAAGAGTAAAGCCCCGTTCCGATGAATCGAAACGGCGCTTTCGATTCTCGGTTTGACGCGTTTTCTTNACGCGAACCGGCGTCCACTTCGCTCGAAAACGCNNTGCTTAGCGCTGCCAGGCCGGCACGGGATCGAGCGGGGTGCGATAGACCTCGTTCTGATCGCGGTCGGTGACGCGCACCGCGCAGCCCTTCTGCTGCAGCTCCGGCTTCACCTGCGACAGCTCGCACGCCAGCTGATCGGCGCGGTCGGAAGCAACCTCGATGTCCTCGAGGATGATTCCACCCTGGTTCTTGAACTCTTCACCGACCACAAGATCGAAGGAGTAGTAAGGCATCCGAATTCCCCGGTGTGACGACCCAAGTTTCAGTTGCAAGTCTCATTTCAAATCTTGAAATCAAGTCTTCAACGGAAGTCCCGACACATCGCGGATGATACCACTGAGTCTGTCTTTATCGAATGAACGAGCCGCACAATCTCTGTGCCTATGTCGCAGAAATGATGTGCAGCACGCAAGCTCGTTAAGAGTTTATTAAATATACCGGCGTGAACATAAGGCATGGAATTGCAGCAGAACCGGGCTCCGGGAACCGGCAGCTGCAAGAGAAGGCCGGCGGCATAGATCCCGACGGCCTTTTCTCATTGACGAAAACGATCGACGCATCGTTCCCCGTAGTCACCCGGACTCAACGCATCACATCGACTCGAATGGTCTCTCCGGAGAACCGCGTCGCGCTGTGCGCCAGCGCGGCCCTTCGGATTCGGATCATGCTCTAGCGCAGCGGCATCGGCGGACGCACGACGGGTCCGTCGTCATCCGCAACGGCTTGCGTCGTCGCGACCGGCGGGGGTGGCGGCGGGACCGCTGCAGCCTGCGACGGCGGCGGCGGTGCGACCGGCGCAGGCGAATAGGCCGGCATGTAGGTGTGCGACACGGCCGGCTTCGGCTTGCGCGCCGGCGGCGGTGTCGGCACCGGTGCGCGCGGCGGCAGCGCGGACACGCGCGCGCGCGGATCCACGGGTGGCTTCGTCTCGACGACCGGCTTCGGTGCAGGCGGCTTCGCTATCTCGCGCGCCATCTGCTCTTGCCCGGCCTTCAGCTCGGCGATGTTGGCCTTGAGCGCTTCGATCTGCTGCGCCATCGCCGCGAGATCGCGCGTCATCGACTGCACCGATTGCGCTGCATCGGTCTGTGTTGCCGCCGGCGCGGCGGCTGCGACCTGCACCGCGGGCGGGCTCGCGGGCTGATCGGACACGGCTGGCGCCGCCGCGGTTTGATCGATCGGCTGATCAGCTACGGCTTGCGGAGCGGGCGGGGCGGCCTGTGCAGCGGCGACAGGCGCTGTCTGCGATGTCGACGGCAGCAGTGAAGCCAACACCGGCGTCCATTCCGCGAGCTTCTGCCTAGCGGTATCACCGTGCTTCTCCCACGCGATGGTGGCCGCCGCGCTGCTGCCCGCGAACAGGAACGTGAGGAAAGCGCCGCGCATCCATTTACCGGCGGAGGAGCGCTTCTTTCGGCCGTGACCATCGCCGGCTGTGACGCGCACTTCGGTGTCCACCGGGGACGCTGCCGCGGGTGGCTCCGCGCGCGGGCTGAGCTTCGGTTCAGGACTGAAGCGCGGCTCGGGACTGAACTTCCGCTCGGAAGCGACCTTGGGCTCGGAAGTGACCTTGGGCTCGGAATCGATTTTCGGCTCAGGCGCGAATTTCGGCTCCGGACGTGGCGTGATCTCGGGCGCCAGCGCGGGCGCAACGCTGATCGGGCGCGAGGCCAGCACGATCTCGGGCGAAATCTGTATAGCGTCGTGCGGATCGTTGTCCTTGACCGTGTCCTTCACGATCTCATCGACGATTTGCTTGCTGTTCAGCGTGGCGAGCATCGCAGCTCCTTTGAAGCCCAGGTGTTCAAAGTCCTGGTGTTTTGAGACTGGTCGTTCGCATTGGCGCGAGCCAGGTGAAGCCCCGTCATCGGGCGGATGACGCACGAGTCCAGCCGCGTTTGACCAAAGCAAGGCGCGAGGATGGAGATGGTGCGACGCTCTTCCGCCGTTTGTGGTGATGGAACCGGGCTTATCGAACACGGGCACGTGTTCCAGCCTGCCTTGTTTTCAGCACGATTTGGGCAGTATCTCGAAGCGCTGGGGGCGCTGCTATCCGCTATCGGGGGGCCGGTGGTGCCAAAATCTGTTCTCGCTTTTTTCGTCGTTGCCATGTTGCCGCTCGGCGGCTGCATGCAGACGACGCTTTCGCCATCTACGGACGCGAGCATGACGCCGCGCGACCGGCAGTTGCTCGCGCATACGCCTTACGCCCAGGCCAGCGTGCCCGAGCAATATCTGCGTCACATCGTCGATTATCCGCGCAAGGAGATGCCGGGCACGATCCTGGTCGATACCGATGCGCGCTATCTCTATTTCGTGCTGCCTGACGGCAAGGCGATCCGCTACGGCGTCGCGGTCGGCGAGGAGGCGATGGCCTTCTCCGGCGTCGCGCGCGTCGGCCGGCTTGCGGAATGGCCGGACTGGGTGCCGACGGCGGACATCCAGGCGCGGCTCGGACCTTATCCGGCACGCGTTCCCGGCGGTCCCGCGAATCCGCTCGGTGCACGCGGCATCTACCTCTATCTCGGCAACAAGGACACGCTCTACCGCATCCACGGCACCAACCAGCCCGAATATATCGGGCAGGCCATCTCGTCCGGCTGCATCCGGATGCGCAACGAGGACGTGATCGATCTCTACGATCGGGTGAAACTCAATTCGACCGTCGTGGTGCTGCCGCCCGGACAGAGCGCGCAGGTCGAGGCCGGCAGACGCTGGCGCGGCTAGCTCGCGCGCTCCGCCTTGCTCACTCTTCGGGCCGCGCGATGCGCCATTGCAGCGTCGTCGCGTTGCCGTTGGCATCGCCTGGCGCCTTGTCGGCAGGCGAGGTGTAGAGCGGGCGATAGCGATAGGCCCACATCTTGCTGCCGTCGTTGCGGCTGATCACGGTGAAGTCGCCGACGGCCTTGGCGTCGGCGGTGGCGGTGAGCGGCACCCAGGTCTCGGTGCACTTGCCGTTGCAGTTCGATGACTTGCCGGTGGTGTCGCGCTCGTAAGTGTAGAGCGTCATGCCCTTGAGATCGACCAGCTTGGGACCTTGCTTGGTCAGGACCACCTTGGCCGGTGCGGTCGTGGCTTCCGGCTTGGGCGGAGGAGGGGCATCGCCGCCGCCGTGGCCGTTCGCGAGGGCAGGGACGGCCGATAGCGCGATGGCCGCCGCAGCGATAAAGAATCTGGACATCCAAAACCCCCGAACGGCAAAGTTAATCGCGCGTTAAGCGCCGAATGTTGCCGACCGTAACAGCCGAAGGTTAGTTCCAGGTTTCGCGGGCCTGCGACAATTACGGACAAAACACGCCTATTCGCGCAGCGGTGCGCGGCTCAGCTCGTTGCCGGCGGCGATGGCCTTGCGCAGCAGCCGCATCAACTCCTCGCTTTCCTTGCCGCTGAGGCCGCGCATCATGAGGCGCTGGGCGGACTCGACCGCGGGGGTGATCTTGCGCAGCGTGCGCCGGCCCTCGTCGGTGATCTCGAGCTCGCGGGCGCGGCGGTCGCGNGGACTGGCGCGGCGCTCGATGAGACNCTTCTGCACCAGGCGGTCGATCACGCCGGTGATGGTGGTGCGGTCGTAGGCGATCAAGCCGGCCAGCGTNACCTGGTCGAGCCCCGGATTGGCCTTGATGGTCGCNAGCGCNGCGTATTGCACCGGCGTCAGGTCGAAGCCGGCGTCGCCGACTTCGGCCAGGAACACCGCGACCGCGATCTGCTGGAACCGGCGCGCCAGATGACCGGGCATCTCGTTGTTGTCTTTCACCGAATTCTCCTCAACCAGCGGGGACAGCGGCAATCATTGACAAGTATACTGATAGTCAGCATACTGAGCAATATCGAAGAAGACGTTGACGGGAGGGGTGCTCATGCAATTCCATCTGAATGGATTCCAGCCGGGCGACCCCGAGATCGTCGATCCCGCAGAGCGCGTCCAGGCCTCCGGTGCTGCGGGCACCGTTCCCGCTGAGGTCGATGTCCTCATCGTCGGCTGCGGGCCCGCCGGCCTCACGCTGGCCGCGCAACTGGCGCAGTTCGGCGACATCAGGACCTGTATCGTCGAGCAGAAGCCGGGCCGGCTGCAGGTCGGGCAGGCCGACGGCATCGCCTGCCGCACCATGGAGATGTTTCACGCCTATGGCTTCAGCGAGCGTGTGCTGAAGGAAGCCTATTGGGTCAACGAGACGACGTTCTGGAAGCCGGACGAAGCGGCGCCGGACAGGATCGTGCGCAGTGGCAGGGTGCAGGACGTCGAGGACGGGCTGTCCGAATTCCCGCACGTCATCCTCAACCAGGCGCGCATCCATGACGGCTTTCTCGATGTCATGCGCAAGGCGCCCGCCAAGCTCGAGCCCTATTACAGCCGCCGCCTGATCGATCTCGAGGTCGATCCGGCCGCAGGCCCTTCCGACTATCCCGTGACCGTGCGGCTCGAGCGCGTCGATGCCGGACACGAGGGCAAGGTCGAGACGATCAAGGCGCGCTATGTCGTCGGCTGCGACGGCGCGCGCAGCACGGTGCGCAAATCGATCGGCCGCGAGCTGCATGGCGATTCCGCCAACCACGCCTGGGGCGTGATGGACGTGCTGGCGGTGACTGATTTTCCCGATATCCGCTTCAAGGCCCTGATCCAGTCGGCGAAGGACGGCAGCCTGCTGATCATCCCCCGCGAAGGCGGCTACATGGTCCGCATCTATGTCGAGCTCGCCAAGCTCGATGTCGGCGAGCGCGTCGCCAATCGCAACATCACCGCCGACGACGTGATCGCGAAGGCGCAGCGGATCCTGAAGCCGCATACGCTCGACGTGAAGGAGATCGCATGGTGGTCGGTCTACGAGATCGGCCAGCGCCTNACCGACAAGTTCGACGATGTGNCGGAAGCCGCGATCGCNTCGCGCCAGCCGCGCATCTTCATCGCCGGCGATGCCTGCCACACCCACAGCCCGAAGGCCGGGCAGGGCATGAACGTCTCGATGCAGGACGCCTTCAATCTCGGCTGGAAGCTCGCTGCCGTGCTGCGGGGGCGATGCGCGCCGAGCCTCCTGCATTCCTATTCGGCCGAGCGCCAGGCGGTCGCGAAGGAGCTGATCGATTTCGACCGCGAATGGGCGGGGATATTGGCGTCAGCCGCCAAGGCCGGTGGCGCCGATGCCGCCAGGACGCAGGACTATTTCGTCCGGCACGGCCGCTACACCGCGGGCACGGCGACGCACTACAAGCCGTCACTTCTCACCGGCGCAACATCACACCAGCATCTCGCCCCAGGCCTCGTCATCGGCAAGCGCTTCCATTCCGCGCCGGTCATCCGGCTCGGGGATGCCAAGCCGGTTCATCTCGGCCACGCATCGCAGGCCGACGGCCGCTTCCGCATCTACGCGTTCTCACCGGCGGAAGATCCTGCCGGCCCACGCTCGGCCATTCGCGCGCTGTGCAGTTTCCTCACCGAGGCGAGGGAATCGCCGGTCCGGCGCTACACGCCCGCCGGCGCCGACATCGACAGCGTGATCGATCTGCGCGCGGTCTTCCAGCAGGATCATCGCGACCTCGCCGTCGAGGCGATGCCCGCGCTGCTGCTGCCGCGCAAGGGCCGCTATGGCCTCATCGACTACGAGAAGATGTTCTGTCCGGACCTCAAGGGCGGCGACGACGTCTTTACCATGCGCGGCATCGATCGCGGGGCCGGCTGCATGGTCGTGGTGCGGCCGGATCAGTACGTCGCAAGCGTGCTGCCGATCGCCGACTTTGCTGCGCTTGCGTCGTACTTCGACGGCTTCATGCTGCCGGTGAATTGACACGCGCGCAACGCTCCGGCGCGCCGCGCCGATGAACGGCGAATGAATATTGAACCGCGTGCGGCGCAGCTCTCAATCTTTCGACGGATGCGACCTCTGCAGGCGGAACGCTCGTTCCGCCTGCGCGTTCCGACTCGCAGAGGAGGAACACACAATGAGACTCAGAAGCGTTCTGGTTGCAGCATTGCTGCTCGCCCCGACGGCCGCGCTGGCCGCGCCGGGCATCGTCACCGTCTCGACCGGCCTGCGCGCCGGACCGGGTTCGGGCTTTCCGCTGGTCGATCGCATCCCCGAAGGCGCCCGCGTCAACATCCATGGCTGCCTGCGCGGCAATGCCTGGTGCGACGTGAGCTTCTCCGACGATCGCGGCTGGGTGTCGTCGCAATATCTCGAATACCTCTACCGCAATCACTACGTTTATCTCCCTGACTATGTCGACGAGATCGACGTGCCCGTCGTCCCCTTCGTGCTGACCTCGTACTGGTCGAATTACTATGGAGGGCGGCCCTGGTATCGCCGCCACGCCTACTGGAATAATTACTGGACCTCGCACCAGAGCGTCGCGACGCGGATGACCATCGATCCGCGTGCGGCCCGTATCGGCCGCGCGGCGACGCGCGATGCGGCGATCGCACTCGGTCGCGAAGGCGTGCGTGGCAAGGGGCCCGCCGCGATCTCCGGACGTGACGCTACGATCACGAACCGTGATGCTGTGACCACCAAGCGTGACGCCGCGATCGCGAAACGCGACGCTGCGATCGCCAAGCGCGACGCTGCGATCACGAAGCGCGATGCTGCTGTTGCAGCCGACCGGACCCGTGCGGGTCGAAGCGAGCGCATCGCTCACGAGCGGACCAATGCGCAGATCCGCAATCCGCGCGATGCCCAGGCACGCATGATGCGCGAGCAGCCGGCGGGCCGCGCCGCCGCGCATGCCCCGCCGATGGCACGTGCGCATGAAGCACCGCGCGTGTCGGCTGCGCCTGCCGCGCGGCCCGCGATGCCGCATGTCGCGCAGCCCAATGTGAGCCACGGTGCGCCGATGAATGCCCGCGCGCAGATGCCGGCGCCGCGTGCCGCTGCGCCTGCGATGCCGCACGGCGGTGGCGGCGGCGCTCCGCACATGAACGCCGCGCCGCGTGGTGGCGGTGCCCCGGCCGGCGGCCCCGGCGGCGGCCACGAGAAGCGCTAACATCCCACGAAAAGCCCGGCCTTCGCGCCGGGCTTTTCAGTGCGGCAGGTTCCGGTTCCCTGCGCGTACAATTTAAGAAAGTTCTTCGCGGGCAGATTTCATCGATCGTAAGATGTGTACCCAAAGATGTAAGCATCCACTCGGGGCAGCGGGGCACGGGAGGATGTGATGAGACAGAGNCAGGCGGAGACGCGCCGCCAAAATGTCGCGAAGCGGTCGATGACCAAAGAGGCCAAGCAACTGACCGGCCTGATCGCCGGACTGCGCAAATCCCTCGAAGGCATCCAAAAGGAGCGGACGAGCACGAAACTCTCCGGCGCTGAAATGGGATTGCTCGACGAGCGCCGCAACAATCTTCTGCTGACGATCGCGGCTCTCGATGACCGCCTCTCGGCAGTGCAGGGGCTGATCGATCTCGGCCGTCCCCACGTTATCCGCGTCCACTGATCGGGACGCTCGGGCTATCGGTTTCGTCGCGGCGGCGACGAGGCCACGCCTTGCTGCCGCCCTTGCGCGGCATAGGGATTGGCATAGCACTGCGCGGACTGACCGGATGCGGTCGCAGCGCATTGCGCGATCGAGGTGAAGCTGCAATCGATCGTGCTGCCGTCAATCGTGTAGATCTCTATGCAGACGGGATAGCGCGGATCGTAGGTCTGTGCCGCTGCCGGTGCGCCGGCCAGGGCGATGCCAAGCAAGCCCACGACAAGCTGAATCGCATTCATGATCGGGCGCATGATCGACCTCCGTGGTTCGGCCGGAGCCAAGCACAATGCTGCCTGCCTATGGCACCAAATTGCCACGCTCCCGGCGAATTGCCGCCAAAGCCCGCTGCCACTGGGAACGTGGGGGCGGGCGACGCAAGGGGATGCGCATTGGCCTACAAGATGATCGCAGAACGCGAGAATGAGAAGTACAGTTTTGCCCGTGAGAGCCGGCTGCTGATTGTGGCGAAGGCAAGGGTGTGGGCGAGCGAGGGGTGGCAAGTCGTCATCACGGACCAGGACGGCAAGGCCTACGCGCCGCCCGAATTCGATCAGTTGCTGGCGGCGTGACCGCAGGACGGGCTCTGGTTTGAGGCGTTTTCTTGACGCGAGGCGNTTTATCCGCTNCGCTCGAAAACGCTCCGGGGGATGATNTTGATATCGCTATTCCCACCGGGGCGCGGCCTGATCGCGCCCCTGATGACTCTGGCGGCNGCCGCGCTGACGGCAACGNTCGCGTTCGCCCAGAATCTCGATGCCGGCAAGTCGCCCGAGCGGCTGTTTGCCGACGGCTGCGCCACCTGCCACCGCAGTCCCCGCGGCCTGGCCAAGGGGCGCTTCAGCCTGACGCTGTCCTGGTTCCTGAAGGACCATTACGCCACCAGTTCCGACTCCGCCAAGGCGCTCGCCGCGTATCTGGTGTCCGTCGATACGCCGCCGCCGCGGGCCGCGGCCAAGCCCGGTGCAAAGTCCCCCAAATCAACGCCGCGCCCGCCCAAGCCGATGACGAGCCAGTAGTCGCCGCCGTCCGCGACGATCCGTTGCGCCCCATCTCCTCATGCGCGTTCTCAATCAGAAATAGAATGATTGTACGATCCGTCGTGAGGTGGTATTAAATCTAAAGTAGCTTTTATTTGGAAGGCAACCGATTGTCCTGTCGGGGAGCTTTCGGGATTTTGTCGCACATCTCATTTTGAGCTCGGGCGGGGACGGGGCGGTTGAGCTCGCATCCAGTGAGGACCTCCCATGAAGCATCGGACGTCTTTGGGCCTGACGTCGCTGGCGTTCGCCGCGGTGATGCTGGCAGTGCCGTCGCATCGGCTCGCCCAGGCGCAAGCGCCGCAATCGCAGCCGGCAGCACCGCCCTATCTTCCGCAGGCCAAATTCTGCGCCAATGGCACGGGCGGACTGTGCTCCATCGTGCCGGCCTATATCGGTCCCGATCAGGGCCTGGCGCAAACCCAGGGCTATAACGGCCTCTATGGCCAGCCGCCGCAGAACGAGAAGGAAGACGTTCAATCGCCGTTCGACAACATGTCGTGGCAGATGTTCGTCGCACTCAATTGGGTGGCGAGCGGCGTCAAGGATCCGGCGGCTCAAGGGTTGACGCAGCCGGGCCGGCGGGTCTGGCAGACCTATCCGACCGTCTCGTCGCTGTTCGGGAACGCGCCCGTGATTGCCGGCTGCACGCAGGCGCTGGCTCTCCCCATCTTCCATATCGGCTCGAACGGCAAGGGCCAGCCGATGCCGAACAACGAGGAATATCTGCAGGCCGCGACCAACAAGCCACTGATCGACATCAACGGCAACTGGACGCTGTTCGAGCGGCGCGTCAACGACATCGAGGCGCAATATCTGCGGGCGCCGGGCGGCCAGAAGTCGCAGACGCTGACGACCAGGGCGGGCCAGCTCGAGTTCATCAAGAAAAATCCTGGAGGTGCCGAGTTCACATCGTCGGCCACGGTGCCCGACGGCGCCAACGGCTCGATCGAGATCAAGGCGTCCTGGCGCGTCCTCGACCCGTCCAAGGACGANCCGTCGAAGTTCTTCACGCAGAANATCCTGCTCGCGGTATCCGGCGATCTCGTGCGCGACGGCCGTCCGTTCTGCCGCAGCGAGCGGGTAGGGCTGGTCGGCATGCATATCCTCCAGCGCAATCCGCTGGACAAGACCAATTCCGCGCTGCGGCCGCAATGGATCTGGGCGACGTTCGAGCATGTCGACAACGCGCCGCTCGCGAACGCGCCCTGCAACGTCGCCGATGGCTGCGGCACCGACAAGGCCACGAACTGGATCAACCAGCCGAGCTGCGGACCGGCGAGCCCGGCGCCNGGCGCGCATTTCTCGTTCTTCAACCCCGCCACGTCGGGCCTCGGCACCAATATCTCGCCNCAACCGCCCGGCGGCACCAAGACAGCGTTTCCATGGAATCCGCGCAAGCCCTACGCGCAGGGCGGCACGACCAGCGCAACGGCGCAGCCGCAGGCGGTGCGCTGCTGGCGGATTTATCCGACGACGGAGGTGCTCAACGCGCAATGGCGGATGGCGCTCGGCTCGCTCAAGAGCGTGTTCCAGAACTACATGCTGGTCGGTACGCAATGGGGCGGCAATGTCGAGCCGCCAACCCCGCCAAATCCTGTTCCGTCCAACGCCGTGCCGGGCATGCTGTCCAACATGACGCTCGAGACCTACATCCAGAATTATCTGAGCAATGGGGCCGCAGGTCCGGGCTCATGCGTCAGCTGCCACAACTTCGCGACGCTGGTCGATGGCAAGACCTCGGCGAATTTCAGCTTCCTGCCGGGAATCGTGGAGCCGGCATCGCTGCGCGCGAAGATCAGAACGGCGCCGTAGTAGAGCTTGTAGCCCGGATGGAGCGCAGCGAAATCCGGGACAGCTTGCCGCCGCCGACGCACCGTCCCGGATTGCGCTTCACTTGATCCGGGCTACGGAGCCGCGGTGACTACCCGCGCCGATAAGTCTGCGCGATCAGCCGGTCGTGCACGGCNCGCAGCTCGGCGCTNATGCGCGTCTGTCCCGTCGTGACGAANGTCAGCCAGGCCCCGTCGGCGGCGAGGCGGACGACATGAAGCTCGGGCGTCGCGTCGGTTGCGCGGTGGCGCTTGAGCCGAGCCTTGATCCAGTCGTTCCAGAGCTGCCGCAATGACGGATCGGTGACGACGACCATGCTCAGCGCCGCCCAGGGCGTCGCAAAGCCGAAGGCTTTGCCGGTGAACACGGCGTTGACATAAGCCCGCGTGAAGCTGCCGCGCGGCTTGGGATCGGCCGCGATGGCGGCGTCGATCTCGGCATCGACGCGGCCGAGCAGATCGGCGAACAGGCCCTCGATCAGGGCCTGCTTGCTGCCGAAGTGATGGAACAGTCCGCCCTTGGTGACGCCGGCTGCCGCCGCCACGGCCTGCACCGTGACGCCGGCGACGCCATGGTCCATGGCGATGGACGCGGCGTGATCGAGCAGGGCGCGCCGCACCTGCTCGGGCTGCTTGGCGCGGGTATAGGCGCTTCCCGGCATCAATGCACCGTCGTCTCCGAGAACAGGTTGATGATGACGACCCCCGACACGATCAAGCCGATGCCGACGAAGGCCGCCGCATCCAGCATCTGGCGGAATAGCACGAAGGAGACGGTGGCAGTCAGGATGATGCCGACCCCGCCCCAGATCGCATAGGCGATGCTGAGGGGGATGACCCGGATCGCGACCGACAGCGCATAGAACGAGGCGACATAGAACAGCACCATGGCGAGCGTCGGCCACGGCCGCGTGAACTGCGCGGATTGCTGCAGGAAGGCGGACGCGGTGACCTCGAGCACGATGGCGAGGGCAAGCGCGGCGTAGGCGTTGAAGACGGACGTCATGACGAACTCACGGAGGCGCAAAAGATACCGCGCGGTAGGTATGTTTAGCATGCCGACCATGGCCTTTGCCAGACGCTGTTATCACGTCTCGGTGACGAGCCTGCGACAGGCCGGACCGCAGCAGGAAGCCGCCATGCGATGAATCGCACGGCGGCTTCTGATTGTCGCAGGTTCCAATGCCGCGCTAGCTGATCCGGACGGAGAGTTCGACGTCTTCGGCAAAGGGCGTCGACATGTAGCCGCTNCCGGGCGCCCGNACCCGCGCCAGATAGTCGGGGCTGTCGTCGGCATTGTCGGCAACGACGATCGCGCCCGGCCGGAGATGGCCTTCNATCAGATCGAGGATGTCCGGGTAGAGCGCCTTGGCACCGTCGAGCAGCACGAGATCGACCGTATCGGGCAGATCCGCGCTCAGCGTCTTCAGCGCGTCTCCCTCGCGGATGTCGACGAGATCGATCAACCCCGCTGTCGAGAGGTTGTCGCGCGCCCGTGCCGCCTTGGACGGCTCGAACTCGCTGGTGATGAGGCGGCCGCCGCCATTGTCGCGCAGGCCCGCGGCAAGATGCAGGGTCGAGATGCCGAACGAGGTGCCGAACTCGACGATCGCCCTGGCGCGGGAGCTGCGCGCCAGCATGTAGAGCAGCAAGCCGGTCTCGCGCGAGACCGCGAGCGGAACGTCCTTCAGGCGCCCATAGAGATCGCGGTAAGCAGTCTTGCTCCGCATCATCCGTTCCCGCTCGGCGTCGGACAGATCGGCGACGGCCGCGTGGATTGCGCCATTCGCAGTCTCGGCTTCGCCAAAGAGGCGATCCAGCAGCGGCGCAAGCGATGTGATGGTCGGGGTGGTCATGTGAGGTCTCCAAGAAGTCCAGAAATGGTCGCGAGGAAAGCGCGTGCTTGCGCGGACGCTGAAATACGACTAATTCGTCGCATTTCCTATTCGCATTCCCATCGCATCTTCCTGGGGCGCCATGGCCGATCGTCGAAGCCGTTCAGTTTCCTCACGAAAACAGCCGCAACAGGCGCGCTCCACCGAGCTTGTTGCGGCCATTCTGGACGCGGCTGTTCAGGTTCTAACGAAGGAGGGTGCGCAGCGCTTCACCACCGCGCGCGTCGCCGAGCGGGCCGGGGTGAGCGTCGGATCGCTCTATCAATATTTTCCGAACAAGGCGGCGATCCTGTTCCGCCTCCAGAGCGACGAGTGGCGGCGCACCAGCGACATGCTGCGCGGGATTCTCGCTGACGGTGCCAGGCCGCCGCTGACGCGGCTGCGCGCGCTGGTCCATGCCTTCGTCCGCTCCGAATGCGAGGAGGCCGCGATCCGCACCGCGCTCGCCGACGCTGCGCCGCTTTACCGCGATGCGCCCGAGGCGCAGGAGGCGCGCGCAGCCGGCAANGGNATCGTCGCTGCCTTCATGCGGGAGGCGCTGCCGGGAGTCCCGGATGCCACGCGCGTCCTTGCCACCGAGCTGATCACGACGACGCTCAGCGAGGTCGGCAAGCGGTTCTCGGAGACGGCGCGCAGCGAGGCGGAGATCGCACGCCACGCCGACGGGCTGGCCGACATGCTCTGCGCCTATCTCGGCGCGCTTGCGCGGCGCCGAAAACATTCCTGACATCCGCCTTTGCAGGCCGATATCGTTCTGATTCCAGCGCTTGATGCGCTAGCTTCAATCCATCCATCGTCCAGCCATCGAGCGCAGCGCCATGCATGTCCTTCGGCCCCAGTTTCATATCGAGGAGCGGCGTGCATTGGAATTCGCCGGCCAACGCGGCTTCGGCACGATCGTGGCGGCGGACGAACGCGGGCCGCGCGCTTCGCATGTGCCGTTCGTGCTGGGCGAACGCGACGGCCGCGCCATGGTGCAGATTCATCTCACCGCCAGGAATCCGCTGGTGCCGCTCGCGGACGGCTCGCGGCGCTTCCTGCTGATCGTCGCCGGCGACGATGCCTACGTCTCCAACGACTGGTACGCCTCGCGCGACAACGTCTCGACCTGGCTCTACGAGGCCGTGCATCTGTCGGGCATCGCCCATCTCAGGGACATGGATCAGAACCGCGGCCATGGCGATGCGCTGCTTGCGGTCGCCGAGGCGCGGTTGCCGAAGCCGCCCTGGGACCTCGCGCAGATGGAGCCGAGCAAGCGCGAGAGCATGCTGGCGGCGATCCGCGTCATCGATCTCATGGTCGATAGCGTCGAGGGGCAGGCCAAGCTCAACCAGCACAAGAGCGATGCGGATCACGTCGCGGTCGCGGGTCGCCTTGCGCGGTCGGACGAGAGCGGTCACCGGCGACTGGCGCGGAAGATGCAGGCGTTGCGGCCGGGGCTTGACTACGAGGTCCCGTAGCCCGGATGGAGCGAAGCGAAATCCGGGATTGGTGCCGCGAGCTCAGATCCCGGATTGGGCTTCGCTCCATCCGGGCTACGGCTGTACTTGCGCGGCTTAGAGTTTGACCTTACGGACCTCCCCATGCTCGTCATCTCCATTCAAAGCCAGGTGGTCCACGGCCATGTCGGCAACAGCGCGGCCGCCTATGCCATGCAGGCGGAGGGCGTGAACGTCGCGGCGGTGCCGACGACGCTGCTGTCGAACCACCCGCGCTATCCGAGCCTGCGCGGGCGGGTGCTGGAGACCGAGCTCGTGGCCGATCTGCTGAGGGGCGTCGAGGAGCGCGACCTCGTCGACGAGGCTGCGGTGCTGGTCACCGGCTATCTCGGATCGCCCGGCAATGCGGCCGTCGTCGCCGATTTCGTCGAGCGGTCGCTGACGCGGAATTCGAAGCTCGTGTATCTCTGCGATCCCGTGATCGGCGATGACGGCCGCGTCTATGTCGCCGACGGCATCCTGGATGTGGTGCGGCATCGCCTGCTGCCGGCCGCAAACCTGACGACGCCGAACCAGTTCGAGCTCGAACTGCTGTCCGGCGTCGCGATCGCGGATGCCCAGGGGCTGCGCGCGGCGTGCTCTGCGCTCGCAGGCACGGGGCGCATCGACGTCGTTGCGACCGGCTGCACGCTCACCGACACGCCCGACGGTCAGGTGGAGACGATCCTGTGCGCGGATGGCCTGCTGTCGCGCTTTGCGACGCCGCGCCTGCCGATCCGCCCCTATGGCACCGGCGATCTGCTCACCGGCCTGATTGCGGCGCATCTGGCCAAGGGCAAGGCGATGGAGGCGGCGGTCCGCCTCGCGGTCGAGACGATTTTTGCCGTGCTGGTGCGCACGCAAGAGGCCGGTACGGCCGAGATGCGGCTGGTGCCGTTGCCGACGACGGAACGCAAGCCGTAACCGGTCAGGTTGCGCGCTTGCTCGCCGACTGCGCCGATTTCTGCGGCTTGGCCGAACTCTTCTGCTCGCGCGCGGCCTGCGCTTTCGGCGGCTTGCTGCTCGCCAAGGCGCGCGGTTTCTTCGGCTTGGCGCTGGCGACGTCCCTGCGATCGGAGGTGCCGCGCTTGGAGACGTATTCCGCGCCGTCAATCGGGCCGACATGCGGCGGATCGCGGCCGAGATAGGGCCGGCCGATGCCGAGCGGCTTGCCGTTGGCGTCGACCCATTTCCACAGCACTTCGGTCGAGACCCAGCGCTGCGCGCGGTTGTTGCCTGCGGTCGAGACGATGTCGGCCGCCATGCCGTGGCCATAGCCGCCGCGCGTGCTGCCGCCGTGATAGGAGCGGTCGGACGCCGCCTTCAGGCCGCTCGCGATCGACTGGCGATAGTCGTCGCGGAACGCGCTGGTAATGCCCGGCGACAGGCCGGCGGCCTCGGCGGCGAGCAGGGTGCGGAACAGCTTGCGCTTGAAGCTCTTATCCATGCCGCCGATGACGTAGTCCATCATCGACATGTTGGCATGCTCGGCGGCCTTCGGGTCCTTCCAGCCGAAATCCTCGTCGACCAGCTTGGTGAAGCTGCGCATCACGGTCACCATCTTGCCCTTGCGCTTGATGGTCACGGCGCGGCGCTCCTGCACCTTGATCGAGTCCTCCTTCGGCGTGCGCTGGTAGAGCGCCCAGAGATAGCGGTCGATGCAGGCGTCCACCACGAAGCATTCGTCGAGCACGGCGATGGTGTCGGCAGGTGGCGAGGCCTTGCTCGCTGCGGGAGCCGGACCGGTGGCGAGGGACGCGGGCGACAAGACGTCGGTGGTCACGATCTCGGCGGGATCGGCGGAGGCGAGCTTGACGAGCTCCGGTTTGACGGGCTCCGCTGCCGGCGCAGCCTCGCTGGCGACGGGCGCGGGTTCAGGGAGCAATTGCGGCGTGGGCGGTGGCTCGGCCGCCAGGATTTCGGCCGGGTCGGCGGAAGCAAGCTTGATGGCAGGGATTTCGGGCGCCGCTGCCTCAACTGGCGCCGGAACCGGAGTGGCAGCAACAGCGGCGGCGATTTCGGCCGTCAGCGCGATGCCGTCCTCGATGGTCGCCGCACGCGGGACGTCGGCGAGCTCCAGACGGCCGAGATCCTTTGCGCGCGTGACGGCGGCCGCATTGGCGCCGCTGTTCTCGATCAGGGCCGGGGCGTAAGCGGAGAGAGAGAGCGCAAGCCAGCCGGCCATCACAGCCGCGGGGCAGGAGACTGCCACCAGAAGAGACCGCCGATCGTTCATGATCCCTGCCTCCAAACGGTTCTGTTCGAACCGGTCTTGTCGGAACAGTTTTGCACAGAAAGGCACGCAGCGCGTCAATTGTTCGGAGGACCGTGTGGCGGCGCAATGGCACAAATGGGCGAAAATCGGCTTTTCCGAGGAGTGTGGCCTGCGGGCAACGCGGGTTCCACAGGAGCTCTGCGGTGCATTATTCGGTAAAGGCGAATAGCGCACCTCGCGGCAACCTTCGCCGGCGGCGGCGCGTTGGTCGGCCATGACCACGCATTCCTCGCTGCGTCCGATGGACGCTTTCGACCCCACCGAACCCGCCATCCTGCACGATCGTGTGTCCGGCAGGATCATCACCTGGACCGCCGATCAGGCCGATGATTACCGGCGCGCCAGCCGGTTGCGGGGTGACGGAACCGTGGCCTGGAAGACCTATGTCTTTGATGGGTGGGGCAACGTTCTCGGCGGCTGATCCGCCCGGAATCAGGAAATCCGGCCAAGACCTTGGGCGCGTTAAACATATCGCCATGCGCGGAACGCGATGTTGCGTTGCAGCAGTGCATATCGCAATGCAGCAAATCAGGCTTAGATGTGCTCCGAACTTTCCTTTCTGGAGCATCACCAATGAACAAGAAGACTCTGTCGATCGCAGCTGCCCTCGTCATCGCGGGCTCGACTGCCACCTTCGCTGCCGAGCTGCCGGCCTATGAGGCCAACGGCATTCCGGCTTCGCCGCTGCAGGTCCGCGTGCTCGGTGCCGCCCATGTCGAGCAGCAGGTCACCGCGCCCGCCACCAGCGTGACCGCGCTGCAGGCCAGCGTCCTTGCCCCGCGCAAGGTGAAGACCGCGACGGTGGGCTCGGCCCGCTAAGCAGGCTTGCGTGAATTCGCAATCTTCGGGTTTGCGAATTCGTATCTCCTGGAACCGCGTTCCCATTCGGGAGCGCGGTTTTTCTTTGCATCATGCGTGCGTGCGCGGAACGAGAATCGGCAAGCAGAAAAAGCATCGCGAGCGCCGCGCGTTGTGTACGGCGGTTCAAGGCGAGTGTGATCCTCTTAATAGTTGTTTTGCGGATCGCGGCGCCTGATGCGCGGGCCGCATATTGAGCGGCCAATTCTGGAATCATACCGGAGCCGTCATGCCCGTTGCGCAAAAAGCCGTTGTCGCCACTACGTCGCCGCGTGAATTCATTGTCAGGCATCTCGCATTGTTCGCCGCCGCCGCGCTGTTCGTGTTCGTGCTCAGCCTGACCTACGGCCTCGATCTCAGCCCCGGATTTTTCTGAGGGCTACACGCGTCTCGCTCGCAAGCTCGACGGCGAACGGCCGTAGAGCTCGGCGAAGGCGGCGTTGAAACGGCGCAGGCTGCTGAAGCCGGCCTGGAACGCGATCTCCGTCATGTTGTGATCGCCGGCATCGAGCAGGCGCTTGGCGCGCTGGACGCGCAGCGTCTTGGCGAGCTGCTGCGGGCTCGCGCCGACATGCCGCTCGAACAGCCGCGCCAGATGCCGCGAGGAGATGCCGAGGCGCGTTGCGAGCGTCACCACCGAGCATTGGTCGAGTGCGCCGCCGTCGATCAGCTTCACCGCGCGCGCCACGGTCGAGCGCGTGCCGTTCCAGGCCGGGCAGAACGGCGCGGTCTCGGGGCGGCAGCGCAGGCAGGGCCGGAAGCCCGC
>JGI25153J46596_10000442_pt1 | contig 26683 bp, 21 predicted proteins | sample AraplaMF_Col_mMF_FD_46596 | JGI IMG/M metagenome (IMG submission 46596)
GAACGTAGTCCACTTTTGCTCACTCTGTGATGACCGCACTACGTTATCAATGAACGCCATGCCGCGCACGCCATCCTCTACACTGGGGAAATCCAGCACTTCGGGCGATGGCTGTGTGCCATCCAGCTTAGCCGTGAGCGTTAGAGCAAAGTTGCGGTACAGGTTACCGAATGCTTCCAGGTAGCCTTCCGGGTGGCCGCCGGGGGTGCGGGTATTATGTACGGCATAGCTGCTTTGGTAGCCGCCGTAATTGCCGCCGGCGCGGTAGATCTGCGTGGGCTGATCCAGCCATTTCACCAGCAGTGTATTGGGCTCATGCTGCGCCCATTCCAGGCCGCCTTTTTCGCCGTATACCCTTATACGTAGTGCATTTTCTTCACCGGCTGCTACCTGTGATGCCTGTAATACGCCGGCTGCGCCGTTATCAAAACGCAGCAGCACACCGCCATCATCATCCAGGGCGCGGCCCGGTACCAGTATGTTTAAGTCGGCGCACAGCTTTTCAATTTTAGCGCCTGTAATATATTCTGCCAGGTTGGCGGCATGGGTACCAATATCGCCCATACAGCCGCTTTTGCCGGAACGTTTGGGATCCGTTCTCCAGGCTGCCTGCGCATTGCCTTCCCTTTCCGACATTTTGCTTAACCATCCCTGCGGATACTCTACCCACACTTTACGGATCTTGCCGAACACGCCTTCCTTCACCATCTGGCGGGCCTGTTTTACCAGGGGGTAGCCGGTGTAGGTATGGGTGAGCAGCAGGGTTAAACCGGTTTGCTCTACCTTGGCTTTCAGCTGTTTGGCTTCGTCCAGGGTAAAGGTGATGGGTTTTTCAATTACTACGTTAAAGCCTTTATCCAGGGCCATCATGGCGGGTTCAAAGTGGGCAAAGTTGGGTGTAACAATGGTTACAAAATCCAGGCGGTCGTCCGCGGGGCGGGCGGCCTCTTTTTCCAGCATCACTTTAAAATCCGTATAGGTACGTTCGGGGNCCAGNAATAACATNTTTCCCGAATCCACGGCTATTTCCGGGTTTACGCTCAGCGCGCCGGCTTTCAGTTCGATCAGGCCGTCCATGTTGGCGGCAATACGGTGGATTGCTCCGATGAAGGCATCCTTACCGCCTCCGATCATTCCCATTCTTAGCTTACGGTTCATTGGCAAATCAATTTATCAATTATGCTTAGTAATTTATTTACGCATCACAGCTGCAACTGCTTAGGCTCTATATAGTTTGTGCAGTGGGCTGTGTTTGTGTTAAGGCTACTTTTGATTTTTTCCTGTATTTCAGGAACAGGAACAAAAAGGCTACGATCAGTATTACCGGTAAAATGATCACGGTCATCATGGTATCCCTGCCGGCCTGTAATTCTGCAGCTACCTGGTCGGCGCCCTGTTGTAATGCTTTGGCTTTGTTACCATCATACCAGCTACCCATAAAAGGTAATATAATGGCTACAGACAGCATCCCTGCGCCGCCCATAATATTCAGGCCCAGCGCGCCGGTTTCCGGAATATATTCTGATACAAAGCCCAGCATAGTAGGCCAGAAATAACAAACCCCTGCAGCAAATACGGCAGCGGCGGCAAAAGCTTCATACCCGCTGGCATGGCTTAACCAGAACAGGCCTAATGTAGCGAATATGGCAGAGAAAAGCAGCATGCCGGCCGGGTTCAGGCGGTGTACTACCGGGCCTGCGAACAAACGGCCAATGGCCATTATAAAGTTTATGAACACAAATACCAGGATGGCAGATACGCCCACTTGTTTCAGCAGGGCCTCTATCCACTGGCTGGTTCCCAGCTCTGTGGATGCAGTGAGGAACATGCACAATACCATGAATATAAACAGCGGGCCCACACAGGCTTTCAACATTCCTTTATACGAAACGCCGGAAGCAGCACGCTCTGTTTGCGGAAAGCGCTGGGTCAGGAACAATACACCATATATTAAGGCCGGTACCAGCAACACGCCCATCAGCGCCTGCCAGCCCAGGTGCAATGCATCGATCATAAAATAAGCGATTAACCCGCCTATTACGTTACCACCCGGGAACCACATGTGAAAACGGTTGAGCATTTTGGTTTTCTGGGTAGAGTAAATAGTGGCCACCAATGGGTTACAGGCTGCTTCTACGCTGCCGTTGGCGATACCTATCAGCAGGGTACCCAGAAAAAGCGTCCAGAAAGAGGTAGCAAAAATGGTAACTACCACTCCAAGCAGGTGGCCCACAAAAGCCAGCGTTAATATTTTACGCATACCTACTATATCTATTAACGGGCCACCTATGATCTGCGCCAGGGTAAAACCCCAGAAGGCTGTGCCGGCAATAAGCCCTACCTGTTCGCCGGTAAGCTTAAAATCGGTTCCCCACATGGTCATGATCTTAGCCCTGATTGCAAAGGTCATGGCGGTGACAATTAACGCCAAACAACTTGTGTAGAACAGTTTTTTTGACTGTATCAGATTCTCCATATTACGTGTGAATTTTAGATTTAGTTTTATACGTGTTATTACCGGGTATGGACCTTAAAACGTTTAATTTATAAAAACTTATTGCATATTTTCCACTCCCGCCCCTGATTATTTTGTTTTTATTTGATAGATGGGTGCCTGCATTTGCAGGTTGCTGTAAAAAAAGCCCGGCGCTAAAAATGACAATTCCCGCCGCCTTAAATGATCACTTTATAAGTACCAGTTAATTAATACTCCCCTATCAGTAAATAATTCATAATTTTACAGTCCTTGTAAAAAACAGGTGTATTGCTGACACCTTGTCACCTGTATTTTCCAAGCATGTTATTTGTGTTGACCATTATTGCATTCAATAATTTATACTCATGTTAGGTTTTTTGACAAAAATTTTTGGCGGACATAAGTCTGAACGAGATGTTAAGGCTTTAACGCCGCGTGTGAAACAGATCAATGAGGCGTATGAAAAACTGCAATCCCTTCCTTTGGATGAGCTTCGTAATAAAACCCAGGTTTTCCGCCAACGGATCAAAGAACACCTGGCCAATATAGATGATGCTATTGCTGCCAAACAGGAAGCCGCAGAACACGAAGCCGATGTTTCTACCAAAGACAATATTTACCAGGAAATAGATAAGCTGAAAAAAGACCGCGACAAACAGATAGAAGTAGTGCTGGACGAGCTGTTACCGGAAGCTTTTGCCGTGGTAAAGGAAACCGCCCGCCGCTTTTCCCAGAACACCACCCTTACTGCTACCGCTACTGAGCTGGACCGCCAGCTGGCAGTTACCAAAAAATACCTGACCATTGAAGGTGACAAAGTGACGTGGAAGAACACCTGGCCTGCTGCCGGCAGTGATGTAACCTGGAATATGGTGCATTATGATGTACAGCTGGTAGGTGGTATGGTGCTGCACCAGGGTAAAATTTCCGAAATGGCTACGGGTGAAGGTAAAACCCTGGTATCTACCCTGCCGGCTTACCTGAATGCGCTGGCCGGTGAAGGGGTGCACATTGTAACGGTGAATGATTACCTGGCCCGCCGTGACTCCGAATGGAATGGCCCTATCTTTGAATTTTTAGGTATCACAGTTGATTGTATAGACAAACACCAGCCGAACAGCGCGGAACGCCGTAACGCCTACCACGCTGATATTACCTATGGTACCAATAACGAATTTGGTTTTGACTACCTCCGTGATAACATGGTGCACAGCCCTGAGGAAATGGTGCAACGCAAACACCATTATGCCATGGTGGATGAGGTGGACAGTGTGCTGGTGGATGATGCCCGTACCCCGCTGATCATTTCCGGCCCCATACCGCGTGGCGAAGAGCAGGAGTTCCATGTACTGAAACCCCGCATTCAGCGCCTGGTAGAAGCCCAGAAAAAAGTAACCAGCCAGTTCCTGAACGAAGCCAAGAAATTAATAGCAGAAGGTAAGGACGATCCCAAAACAGGCGGTTTAGCGCTTATGCGCGCCTGGCGCGGGCTGCCCAAGAACAGCGCTTTAATTAAATACCTGAGCGAACCCGGTAATAAAGTGCTGCTGCAGAAAGCAGAGAACTATTACCTGGCCGACCAGCAGCGTGAAATGCCGAAGGTGGACGAGGAGCTGTACTTCCATATAGATGAAAAGAACAACAGCGTAGACCTTACGGATAAAGGCATTCACCTGATCACTCAGGAAGGCGAAGATGCCAACTTCTTTATAATGCCGGATGTAGGTACCGAGATCGCTGAAATAGAAAAGCTGGATATTACCGCTGAAGAAAAGCTGCAACGTAAAGATGTATTGCTGCAGGAGTTTGCACAGAAATCTGACCGCATACACTCCGTACAGCAGCTGCTGAAAGCATACACGCTGTTTGATAATGATGTGGAATACGTGGTAATGGATGGTAAGGTAAAGATCGTGGATGAGCAAACCGGCCGTATACTGGAAGGCCGCCGCTACTCCGACGGTTTGCACCAGGCCATTGAAGCCAAGGAAAACGTGAAAGTGGAAGCTGCCACCCAAACCTTTGCTACCATTACGTTGCAGAACTACTTCCGTATGTACCACAAGCTGGCCGGTATGACCGGTACAGCGGTTACGGAAGCCGGTGAGTTGTGGGAAATATACAAGCTGGATGTGGTAACCATTCCCACCAACCTGCCTATTACCCGTATTGATGCGGAAGACCTGGTATATAAAACCAAGCGCGATAAATACCGCGCTGTAATAGATGAGATCAAGACCTTACAGGGTAAAGGCCGCCCGGTGCTGGTAGGTACCACCTCCGTAGAAGTATCCGAGCTGCTGAGCAAAATGCTCACCTTTGAAAAAATACCGCACAACGTACTGAACGCCAAACAGCACGCCCGTGAGGCCCAGATAGTGGCTGAAGCAGGGCTGGCAGGCGCCGTAACCATTGCCACCAACATGGCCGGCCGTGGTACGGATATTAAGCTGGGGCCCGGTGTTAAGGAAGCCGGTGGTTTGGCCATCATCGGTACGGAAAGGCATGAAAGCCGCCGTGTGGACCGCCAGCTGCGTGGCCGTGCCGGCCGCCAGGGCGACCCCGGTACTTCCCAGTTCTTTGTATCCCTGGAAGATGACCTGATGCGTATGTTCGGCTCCGACCGTATTGCAGGCCTTATGGACCGCATGGGTTATAAAGAAGGAGAAGTGATACAGCACAGCATGATCACCCGCTCCATTGAACGCGCGCAGAAGAAGGTGGAAGAAAACAACTTCGGCATCCGTAAGCGTTTGCTGGAATATGATGATGTGATGAACAAGCAGCGCACCGTGATCTACTCCAAACGTAATCACGCCCTGTTTGGCGAACGCCTGGCCATTGACATTGACAACTCTTTCTACGATGTGGCGGAAAGCATTATCACCACACACAAGGAAAGCGGCGACCATGAAGCCTTTACGCTGGATGTGATCATGAACTTTTCTATAGATACCGACATTACGGCGGAAGATCTGCAGAAAACAGATATTGCACTGTTAACAACTAAATTATACCACCAGGCTAAGGAGAGCTATGAGCGTAAAACCGCTGAAGTAGCTGCCAAAACCCTGCCGGTGATCACCCAGATCCATAAGGACCAGGGCCACCAGATAGAGAATATTTCCATTCCCTTCACCGATGGTAAAAAAGGCATTAACGTGCTGGCTAACCTGCAAAAGGTGATCGATACCCAGGGACAGGAAACGCTGAGCGCACTGGAACGCAGCATTACCCTGGCGTTGATAGATGATGCATGGAAAGAGCACCTGCGTGCTATGGACGATCTGAAACAATCTGTACAGGGCGCGGTGTACGAACAAAAAGATCCGTTACTGATCTATAAGTTTGAAGCGTTTAACCTGTTCAAACAAATGGATGGGGAAACCAGCCGCGAGATCGTATCGTTCCTGTGCAAATGCGGTATTCCGGTACGGGAAGACCGGCAGCAGGAGCAGCAGATCCGTGAAGGCCGCGAGCAGAAAACAGATATGAGCCGTATGCGCGCCTCTCACCAGGAGTTTGAAGGTAATGGCCAGGGCGCTGCTACCGCCACTGCAGAACAGGAATATGCAACCAATGCAGAACCTGTGCGCCAGGAGCCGGTTCGTATAGGCCCCAAGGTTGGGCGTAACGATCCCTGCCCCTGCGGAAGCGGCAAGAAGTACAAACAGTGCCACGGAAAAGACCTGTAGGTAATTACGAATTATTCAATTACGAATTACGAATTAATGCGGAGAATGCGTTAGATTCGTAATTCGTAATTTTTTTTGTAATTAATCCATTGTATCCCATGAAAACTAATATAGTTCTTGATAAAAGCTATTCCTTTAGTTTGAGGATCATAAAACTTTACAAATATCTAAAGGAGCAAAAAGAATATGCTCTAGCCTTACAGGTTTTACGTTGCGGCACATCAATCGGGGCAAATACAGAAGAGGCCATTGGCGCTTCCTCTAAAAAAGATTTTAAAGCCAAACTGGATATTGCATACCGGGAAGCAAGGGAAACCAAATACTGGTTACGTCTTTTAAAGGATTCAGATATAATAGAATGTAAGCTGGCTACCTCTTTTATTACTGATTGCGAAGAATTGCTAAAAATAATTGGCGCAATTCAATATACATTCAAGCAAAGACACTTCCCCCTCGCTCTCCCAATTCGTAATTCGTAATTAAATAATTCGTAATTAAATGTTGCTAAACCGATACATTGATCACACTATCCTAAAGCCTACTACCACTACAGCGGACATCAAAACCCTGTGCATGGAGGCGGTGGAATATGATTTTGCAGCCGTATGCGTGCCGCCGCCGTTTGTGAAAATAGCGAAGACCTTTACCGGTAATACAGGTGTAAAAGTGGCTACGGTGATCGGGTTTCCGTTCGGGTATTCGGCCATAGAGGCCAAGGTAGCGGAAACGGTACTGGCTATAGTGGACGAGGCCGACGAGCTGGATGTGGTGGCCAACCTGATTGCCATCCGCAACCAGGACTGGGCTTACCTGGAAAAGGAAATTGCTACCTTGCTGCCTATTGTGCGCAGCAAAGGGAAAGTGATCAAGGTGATCATTGAAAGTGGCATATTATTGGAAGATGAGATTATACAGTGCTGTGCGCTGTACACCAAATACGCGGTGGATTTTGTAAAAACCTCTACCGGGTATGCGGAAAAAGGCGCCAGTGTAGCAGCCGTACAGCTGATGCGGCAACATTTGCCGGCTAATATCCAAATAAAAGCTTCCGGAGGTATTCGTACCTTTGCCTTTGCCCAGGAGCTGATAGCTGCGGGGGCTACCCGGTTAGGATGCAGTGCCAGTGTGGCCATTATGAAGGAAAGCCAAGGAAAAGGCAGCAATGGCGCTTCCGGTATTAATTATTAATTCTTCATTATTAACTATATATGAAATATCTGATTACAGCAGCTTTAGTATTGATGGGTGGCATAGCCGCTGCGCAGGATAGTAGCTTTGCAACGGCCAGCGGCGGTAATGTAAAAGTGATCAAAGACAGCCGTATTGATATGCTGATCAAAAAACAGATCTACATCAATACACTGGCTATCCGCAACCAGCCGGGTTTCCGTGTGCAGGTGATCACCACCAACCGCCGGAACGATGCCAGCGACGCCAAAGCCCGCGTGATGCATGCTTACCCTGATTACCGTACCTATCTTGACTTTCAGGCGCCTTATTTTAAAGTGCGTGTGGGTGATTTTAAAACCCGGGAAGAAGCCACTGAGCTGCGCGACAAGCTCTCTGACCTGTTTCCCAGCGTATTTGTAGTACCTGCCCTCATCAACGTATCTCCGGATAAAGAATTGTCGAATGAAGAACCGAATTAAGTCATTAGCCAGGGAATTTGCACCAGCGTTCATAGATATCAGACATCATATTCATTCCCATCCTGAACTTTCTTTTCAGGAATATGCCACCTCACAGTTCATTCAGCAAAAGCTGGATGAATTTGGCGTTCGTTACCAGGCCAATGTAGCCGGTACCGGTATAGTAGCGTTGGTGGAAGGGAAGACCCCCTCTAAACGCACAGTGGCCATCCGCGCCGATATTGACGCCTTACCTATCATAGAAGCCAATAATGTTCCCTATAAATCAAAGAACGAAGGCGTAATGCATGCCTGCGGGCATGATGTGCACACCACCTGTGTGCTGGGCGCTACCAAAATATTACAGCAGGTTAAGGAAGAATTTGAAGGTACCGTGAAAGTGTTGTTCCAGCCCGGTGAAGAAAAACATCCCGGCGGGGCCAGCCTCATGATCAAGGACGGCGCGCTTGAAAATCCCCGTCCGCAAGCCATTTTAGGGCTGCACGTATTACCTAATATGGAAACCGGTTTGCTGGGTTTCCGGAGTGGTAAGTATATGGCCAGCGCAGATGAGATCTACATCACCATTAAAGGTAAAGGCGGGCATGCCGCAGCGCCGCACCTTACGGTGGATACTATTTTAGTAGCCTCTCACCTGGTGGTAAGCCTGCAGCAGATCGTGAGCCGGAATAATGATCCCTTCTCCCCTTCCGTATTATCTATCTGTGCATTTAACGGCGGGCATACCACCAACGTAATTCCCAGTGAAGTTAAGCTGATGGGTACTTTCCGCGCTATGGATGAAACCTGGCGTTTTAAAGCGCATGAGCTTATTAAGAAGCAGGCCACTGAGCTGGCGCATGCTATGGGTGCGGATATTGACATTGATATTTTAGTAGGCTACCCTACTTTATATAACAATGAGGAAGTAACTACCCAGGCGCGTTCCTTAGCAGAAGCCTATATGGGTAAGGAACAGGTGGTAGATACGGAAGTGCGCATGGGGGCAGAAGATTTTGCTTTTTACTCCCAGATAGTACCGGCCTGCTTTTTCCGGCTGGGTACGGGTAACAAGGCCAGGGGCATCACCTCCGGCGTACATACGCCTACTTTTGATATTGATGAAAATGCCATTGAGATAGGTATGGGCGCTATGGCGTACCTGGCGGCTACACTGGCTGTGTAAGATATTTTAAATACAAAGGCCTCAATCACTATTGAAATGATTGAGGCCTTTTTTATTTTATCCGTAATTGAATTACAGCTCCGGGTACAAGGGGAACTGGCCCATAAAGCCGTTCACTTCCTTGCGGATCTTGGTGATCAGCGCCTCGTTATCAGCATCCAGCAGCAGCTCATCCATCCACTGTACTACCTGCGGCATATGCTCTTCCGTCATGCCACGGGTGGTGATGGCCGGCACGCCTACGCGGATACCGGAGGTTACAAAAGCAGATTTATCGTCAAAAGGCACCATGTTCTTGTTCACGGTAATATCTGCCTTTACCAGTGTTTGCTCTGCTTTTTTACCGGAAATATTCTTGTTGCGCAGGTCGATCAGCAGCAGGTGGTTATCCGTACCGCCGGAAATGATCTGGTAGCCTTTGTCCACAAATGCTTTGGCCATGGCTTGGGCATTTTTCAGGATCTGGCGGGCATATGCATCGTATTCATCTGTCAGGATCTCGAAGAAGGATACTGCTTTGGCAGCGATCACATGTTCCAGCGGGCCGCCCTGGATGCCGGGGAATACCGCGGTATCCAGCAAAGAGCTCATCATACGGATCTCGCCTTTGGGTGTTTTCAGGCCAAAGGGGTTTTCAAAATCCTTGCCCAGCAATATCATACCGCCACGGGGACCGCGCAGTGTTTTATGGGTGGTAGTGGTTACAAAGTGGCAATGCTCAAAAGGAGAGTTCAGTAATCCTTTGGCGATAAGGCCCGCAGGGTGGGCAATATCTGCCATTACAAAAGCGCCTACCTGGTCGGCAATGGCGCGGATGCGTTTGTAATCCCAATCACGGCTGTAAGCGCTGGCGCCGCAAACGATCAGCTTCGGCTTTTCTTTCAGCGCTATTTCCTCCATTTTATCATATTCTACCAGGCCGGTTTCTTTGTTAACGCCGTAAAAGAACGGCTGGTACAGCTTGCCGGAGTAGTTCACAGAAGAACCATGGGTCAGGTGGCCGCCCATGCTCAGGTCAAGCCCCAGAATTTTATCGCCGGGCTGCAGAACGGCCAGCATTACAGCAGCATTGGCCTGTGCGCCGGAGTGCGGCTGCATGTTGGCATATTCTGCGCCAAAGATCTCCTTAGCCCTGTCAATAGCCAGCTGCTCGCTCTGGTCCACTATCTCACAACCACCATAATACCTACGTCCGGGATACCCTTCTGCATATTTATTGGTTAATACCGTACCCATGGCCTGTATTACCTGCAGGCTGGTAAAGTTTTCAGAAGCTATCAGTTCAATGCCGTGGCGCTGACGTTCCAGTTCCTGGCCGATGATATTGAATATCTGGTTGTCTCTTTGCATGGAGCTTAAAAATTTGCTGCAAAAATAGGTTAAAGGGGAATGAAATGCAATTCTTAGCGTCCATGGTCGATAGTCGATGGTCCATAGCCTGGTGCATAAGAGGACTGTACGTGACAAGTGAGTAGTCATATACAGTGAAATTTAATCAGGCGCGGGAGGCAATGGACTATGGACCATCGACCATCGACTTAAAAAAAATTACTATCTTCACGCCCCTGGGGCCATATCCGGCCAGAGAGTAAGCGCTGGAACAACAACAGCAGCACCGATTTTCTAAACCTAACGCTAAGAATGAAGGCCATAATACCAGTAGCAGGTGCCGGCACCAAGCTACGTCCGCATACATATACACAACCCAAAGCGCTGATACCACTAGCCGGGAGAACCATCCTGAGTATTATAATAGATCAGCTGGTAGAAGCAGGTATACAGGAATTTGTGTTTGTAGTAGGTTACCTGGGAGAGAAGATCCAGCATTACGTACAGCAGAAATACCCGGGCCTCACCTGCCATTTTGTACAACAGAACAGCCGCGAAGGTACCGGCCACGCCATTTTACTGACCCGCGACCTGGTGAAAAATGATGAGATCCTGATCGTATTGGGCGATACCATTTGCGAGGGAGATTACAGTGAGCTGATCAACTCTCCTGTATCTATGCTGGGATTGAAAAAGGTAGATGATCCGCGCAATTTTGGTGTAGCAGAGGTGAATGAAGATGGGCATATTACCCGCGTGGTGGAAAAGCCGCAGATCCCCAAGTCAAACCTGGCTTTGGTGGGATTGTACAAGATCAAGGAAACGGCGCAGCTGTATGAGTGTCTGCAAAACAATATTGACCAGAAAATAAAATCGCACGATGAATTCCAGCTTACCGATGCGCTGGAATGTATGATACAGCATAACGTGCAGTTCAAACCTTTTAAAGTAAGTAACTGGTTTGACTGCGGGCGTAAGGAAACCCTGCTGGAAACCAATGCCATCCTGCTTAAAAAATACAAGCTGTCCAACAACCCGGTGCTGCCCTACGAGGGTACTATTATTATACCGCCGGTAAGTATTGGCGAAGGCTGTAATATCAAACACTCCATCATTGGGCCCAATGTAGCTATAGGGGATAATACCGTGATCAGCTATTCCATTGTAAAAGACTCTATTATCGGCTCTTTCACCAACCTGTATGAGGTGGTGTTAAAATCGTCGCTGATCGGCAGCGATGCCAATATCCGCGGGCTAAGCCAGAGTTTGAACATTGGAGATAATACGGAAATAGACCTGGGATAGTTTTAATTGCGAATGGTCCATTCGTAATTATATTTAAATTGCTGTATGAGCAACCGCATTGTACAACTCTTCAACATAAAATACCCCATCATCCAGGCCGGCATGGTATGGGCCAGTGGCTGGCGTTTAGCCAGTGCGGTTAGTAATGCAGGCGGCCTGGGATTAATTGGCGCCGGCAGCATGTATCCTGATGTGCTGCAGGAGCATATCCGCAAATGCACACAAGCTACCCGGCAGCCTTTTGGTGTAAATGTGCCCCTGCTATACCCGGAAATTGATAAACTAATGCAGATCATTATCCGTGAAGGGGTGAAGATCGTATTCACCAGCGCCGGCAATCCCAAAACCTGGACGCCCCAGCTTAAAGAGGCTGGCATTACTGTAGTACATGTAGTATCCAGCTCCGTATTTGCCTTAAAAAGCCAAACCGCCGGTGTAGATGCTGTGGTGGCAGAAGGTTTTGAAGCAGGCGGGCATAACGGGCGGGAAGAAACTACTACCATGGTGCTGATACCCGCCGTATGTGAACAGGTGCAGATCCCCGTTATAGCTGCGGGTGGCATTGGCTCGGGAAAGGCCATGGCAGCAGCTTTTGCGCTGGGCGCCGAAGGGGTGCAGGTGGGCAGCCGTTTTGTAGCTACGCCGGAAGCCTCGTCCCACACAGATTTTAAAGAAGCCGTACTGCAAGCCAAAGAGGGAGATACCGCATTGTCGCTGAAAAAGTTAACGCCGGTACGCCTGATCAAGAACCGGTTCTATGAAAGCGTAAAAACGGCAGAAGACCGCGGCGCCACGGCAGAAGAGCTGCTTACACTGCTGGGCCGCAGCCGCGCTAAAAAAGGTATGTTTGAAGGGCAGCTGGAAGAGGGTGAGCTGGAAATAGGCCAGGTGAGCGCGCTGATACATGCCATTAAACCTGCAGCTACCATTGTGCAGGAGATCTGGGAAGAGTACTTGCAAACTTGTAAAAGATTGTCGGCCCCCTCTGAAAGTGCGTAATACAAAAATATATTAGCGCCACTGGTCATATTATTTGGCGATTATGATTTATTTAACATTATTATTGTTAACTTACTAACCAATTACAGCGATAAGCATCTCCAACGACGTTTTTACTGCCAATCAAACTCCCGGTAGTTTTCTAATCTGTTGCCTTACTTAATTGCCTGTTGAATTTCTTTTTAAAAGTGAACTTGTATGAATATCAATGTGTCAAACCTGATGCCCTCTTTTCGTGAAGAAGACTTACGGAACCTTTTTACCAAATTTGGCCAGGTGGCCTCCTGTAGTATTATTACCGATATATTCACCGGCGCCTCCAAAGGATTAGCGAATGTAGTAATGCCGGATAATAATGCAGCCATGGAAGCCATTGCCCAGCTGGACGGATACCGTGTGAATGGCCGGCCTATTGCGGTTAGCATGGCTAAAGAGCGCCGGCAGCTTTCTTCCAGCAATGGCAGGAACTACCGGTATTAATGGTGTAAATAGCCCCAGCGCCCCTGTTGCCGGTGATATTGCCAGGCAATCATCTTAAAATGAACACCATGAAAAATATTCTGATCATTGACGATGAACCTGGCATTTGCTCCCTGTTACATACCATACTGGGTAAACAGGGTTTTATGGTGGACACTACTTTATCGGGAAACACAGCACTAAAAATGATTAAGGAAAAATCATATGATATTGTGTTCTGTGATTTCCGGTTAAAAGATAAGGAACAGGATGGGAGTACGCTGCTGCAGGTGATACACACTGCCAGCCCGGAAACCGCTGTGATCATTATGACCGGGTACCCGGATGTGCGCATCGCCATCCGCCTGATAAAAGAGGGTGCCTATGATTACCTGCCCAAACCCTTTACTGCCACGCAAATTACGGAGGTAGCCAATCGCGCATCAACCGGGCAGCCACTGCCCATTACCACTTTTATAACACCGGCGCCGGCGCGGATAAATATAGCCGCTCCTAAAAAGGGGCCCGGCCTGCAGCTTAGCGACCATTATGTATATGGCGAAAGTGAAAGCGCGCGGGAACTGCTGCGGCAAATTAAGCTGGTAGCACCCACCAACTATAGCATTGTAATTTTTGGAGAAACGGGTACCGGTAAGGAATCCGTAGCCCGCCTGATACATATGAATAGCGCACGGGCCCAAAAACCGTTTGTGGCGCTGGATTGCGGCTGCCTGACCGATGAGCTGGCGGCCAGTGAATTATTTGGTCATGAGAAAGGCGCCTTTACCGGCGCTATTAATGCAACGCAGGGCGCCTTACGGGAAGCCCAGGGGGGCACCCTGTTCCTGGATGAAATAGGCAACCTGAGTTATAATGTACAGGTAGCGCTGCTACGCGTGGTGCAGGAAAGAGCCATAAGACCCGTGGGCAGCACACAGGAAATACCGGTAGACATTCGCATTATTGTGGCCTCTAATGAAGATCCGGCTAAAGGTGTAGAAAGAGGCAGCTTCCGCCAGGACCTTTTTTACCGGCTGAATGAATTTAATATTGCCGTTCCGCCGCTACGGGAAAGGCTGTTGGACCTCCCTCTGTTCATTAACAATTTTGTACAAGAGATACAACAGCAGCTGCAGAAGACATGCGGCGCCTTTTCCGATGATGTAATCGAATACTTTCACACCTACGCCTGGCCCGGCAACATCCGCGAGCTGAAAAATGTGATCAGGAGATTGTGCCTGCTATCTGTAGGTTTACAGGAAATACCCCTTTCTTTTTTACCACAGGAAATGATGCCTGCTACACCGGAAGCCGCACAGCAGGAGGATAATACTGCAGCTGAGCAGGAAGACCAGCATCATTTAAAAACTATTTCGCGGCAGGCGGAGTATAACAAGATCCTGTCTGTAATGAAACAGGCCCTGCATAATAAAACCAAAGCAGCACGGCTTATGAATATAGACCGTAAAACATTATATAATAAGCTGCACCTCTACAACATTAAGCTGTAAGCGGCTGTTATCAACCCTTTCTAACAATCCATTTAGCCGCTTCTTTCAGCGTTATCTTTTTACCATACATTAAAATACCGGTACGGTATATTTTACCGGCCAGCCAGGTAGTTAATAAAAACCCGGCTATCAGGAAAATGATGGATAATGCCAGCTCCCAATAAGCTACCGTGCCCGGTACGCCATAAGGCAGGCGCGCCATCATTACCATCGGGGATGTAAAAGGTATAATGCTGCCCCACACTGCCAGTGCGCTGTTAGGGTTTTGCACAGCCGATATCATAACCATAATACCAATAATGATCGGTAAGGTGATGGGAAAGGTAAGGGACTGTACATCATTCGGATCCTCATTTACCAGGCTGCCTACTGCTGCAAACAAGGCAGAGTAGAACAGGTATCCACCCAGGAAATAAAAGATAAAGCAGCTAATGAGCAGGCTCCAGTTAATGCTGCCTACTATAAAGTTTATTTTCTCCATTGCATCCGCCATTGCAGCATTATTGGCATTCTGCGCCATAGCGCCCCCCTGGTTAATGGTATGCACAGTATCAGCAGAAAGGAATAAGGGTAACAACATTTGTATCGTCATCAGCAATACGCCCCAGATCAGGAACTGTAATAAACCTACCCCTGCAATGCCTACTATCTTACCCATCATCAGCTGAAAGGGCTTTACGCTGGAGATCATTACTTCTGCAATGCGGCTTACCTTTTCCTCCATTACCCCGCGCATTACCGACATGCCAAATACCATCAATATAATATAAATAATAAACCCGCTGCCGTAACCTACGGCATAAGCCACTGCGGAGCTGCCCTTGGTTTCCTCATCGCCGCTGCGGAAATCTATTTTCACATCACTCTTCACCTCATCCAGCTTTTGCCGGTCAATACCGGCTATTTCCATCCGCTTTTTTTCTATTACATCATTTACCTGCCGGTTCAGGTTACCTTCCAGCATAATGCTGGCGCGGCCTTTACTGTAATATTCTATGCCGCTGGGGCGGTTTATGTCTATATCGGGAATGTATAATACGCCTGCGTAACCGTATTCCTGGTACTTGTGTTTAAAGGTGTCTATCTTCACCAGCTCCAGCGGTTTAAAATAAATGCCTTTGGCATCCGGCAGCTTGCCAATAAACAATTTGCTTTCGTCTATTACGGCTATACGTTTACTATCCTCCCCTTTTACTGCTATAAGAATGGGGATGATGATCGTACCGGCAAAGAACAGTGGTATTAATAAGGTTAATATTAAAAAGCTTTTCTTGCGTACGCGGGTGCGGAATTCCCTTTTTATGATGAGCCAGATCTTATGCATATTCTTCGGTTTTCTGAACCTGGGTAATAAATATTTCGTTGAGGGTAGGTAATATCTCTTCAAAGTGGGTTACCGGTATCTCCTGCCGGATGAAGTGCAGCAGAATATCGTTGGTGCTGCTGTCCTCATTCAGCTTCACGGTATAGGCGTGGTCATGCTGCTTAATGATGGTAAAGTGGTGCGTGGCCATTTGCGCAAAGTTGGGCACTACACCTACGCCAATGCGGAACAGGTGCTGCTTAAAGGTTTGCTTAACTTCCTGCACCTGCCCTTCCAGCAGCTTGCGGCCTTTATTTACCAGTAAAATGCGGTCGCAAATTTCCTCTACCTGCTCCATGCGGTGGGTGCTGAAGATGATGGTGGTGCCGGCCTGGCTCAGGTCAAAGATCTCCTGTTTAATGAGGTTTGCGTTCAGCGGGTCCAGGCCGGAGAAAGGCTCGTCCAGGATCAGCAGGGAAGGGTTATGCAGGATGGTGGAAATAAACTGTACTTTTTGCTGCATGCCTTTGCTCAGCTCCTCTACCTTTTTATTCCACCAGGTATTCATGTCAAACTTATTGAACCAGTACTTCACCTTTTCCAGGGCCTCTTTTTCAGACAGGCCTTTCAGCTGGGCCAGGTACAGGGCCTGCTCTCCTACCTTCATCTTTTTATACAGCCCTCTTTCTTCCGGCATATAGCCAATGGAGTGTACATCTNCATGGGGGTTAAAGGGCCGTCCGTTAAACAATATATTACCTTCATCCGGGTAAAAGATACCGGTGATCATGCGCAGCAGCGTGGTTTTGCCGGCGCCGTTAGGTCCCAGTAAACCAAAGATGCTGCCCCTGGGTATGTCAAAGCTGATATCATCCACTGCTTTGTGTGTGGCATAGTATTTTTTAAGGTGTTGCACCTCCAGTAAGTTCATGCTATAACAGGTAAGGTTAGGAAATAACTTACAATTAAGACCCAATATAAAAGAAAAAATTATGCTTCCCGCAGTTCATCCAACAGTTTGCCTACCTGGCGCTGGTATTTTCCATAAGCATAGCTCACCCACCACTCTACCAGCACTATTACTATAATCACCATTATAATGAATGCTACCACAAAAGAAATGATGATCGTCATTTTTTTATGCGGTGTAACCGGCGTGGCAGTAAAATGATCCAGGTCCAGCACGATCATGACCAGGTACAGCATTATAAGGGGCACTATGGAATAGTTGAAAGATCTATACATTTCAATATTCAGCTTTATATCATAATACACCTCATATAAATTATCTTTTGAGCTAAGCGTATTAGCATGCAGCCGCTGGTAAAACCGGTAGAACTTTGTAAGATGGAACACCGTAAGCATGATCAGCGCCGTATACATGGCATAAAAGGGAATAGGCGGCACCCCTCTTATGGACAGCAAGGGAAAAAATCCCATCAGGGAAATGATAACAATGAGCATAATAAACTCCCTGCGCATATTTTTCCTGAGCTTTGTCACCGGCATGTGTGCGCTTTTCAGGTGCTGCAGGGTTTCCGGCAGCACGGCATCTTTCCCTTCATCGCTGTTCCAGGCAGACTGTAGCTCGTCAAAATTCATAACCTTGTTGTTTTATAAGTGCTTTCAATTTTGTTTTGGCCCTGTTGAGCTTTACCCGGGTGTTACCCTCACTGATGCCCAGGTTGGCGGCTATTTCCTTATGCGAATAATTTTCCAGGTGGTAAAAGATCAATGCCTTTTCTATATTATCCAGCTTTTGCACGGCTTTGTAAAAGTGCGCCAGCTGCAGCTCTTTGAGGACCGANGGATTTTCTTCCACCGCTATATGTTCCGGCAGCTCAGGGACGCTGCTGATCTTTTTATTTTCTTTCCTGAAAAATACTACGGCGGTATTCAAAGCCACCCGGTACATCCAGGTAGAGAATTTACTTTGGCTGTTAAATGAATCATAGGATCTCCAAAGCTGGTATATGATCTCCTGGAAAAGATCCTGCTGATCTTCCGGGGTATCCATATACATTTTGGAAATTTTATGGATAATGCCTTTATGCACTTCCATAAGATTAAGGAATGCTGTTTCCTTGTTATTCAACGTAGCCATACTTTAATTCATAATAGCCCCTTTGCTGTGGTATTTGCGCCAGGTATTATGATCTATTTATATGATGAGTAGCTGCAAGCNGGGAATTGTTACAAGTTATCTNGCATTAAATTTTATGATGGCATCGGCAACCCTTTCTCCATCCATCGCAGCAGATACAATGCCGCCGGCATANCCGGCGCCTTCGCCACAGGGANATAAACCTTTTATCTGCGGATGCATGAGNGTATCATTATCGCGTGGTATACGCACCGGCGAGGAAGTGCGGGATTCAGTGGCTACCAGTATAGCATTATCCGTGTAATAACCTTTCATTTTACGGCCAAAGGCTTTGAAAGCCGCTGCCAGCCGCGTGTGCACGGCCGGGGGCAATACCTTCCGTAAGTTGGTGCTGTGTACGCCGGGTACATAAGAACAATCCGGCAGGGTGGCGGATACTTTGCCGTTCACAAAATCCGTCATACGTTGTGCAGGCGCAACAAACTTACCGCCGCCCATTTTATAGGCCTGCTGCTCTACCTGCTGCTGGTAGTACATGGCAGCCAAAGGACCTTTATCTGCAAAGGGAGCAAAGTCAGTTTCATCTACCGTTACTACCATACCGGAGTTGGCAAAGGGATTATTACGTTTGGAGGGCGACCATCCATTCACCACCAGCTCACCAGGATTAGTAGCAGCGGGTGCAATAATGCCACCTGGGCACATGCAAAAAGAAAATACGCCGCGCCCTTCTACCTGCTCAACCAAACTATAGCTGGCAGGCGGCAGGTATTCGCCCCGTACCGCGCAATGGTATTGCGCACTATCTATTAATGCCTGCGGATGTTCAACGCGTACACCTAACGCAAAGGGTTTGGCTTCAATCAGGATCTTTTGCTGATACAGCATTTCAAAAATATCACGTGCAGAGTGGCCGGTAGCCAGTATGACATGCGCTGCNTCAAAGGTATGTCCNGCANCGGTACTTACACCTGTGATAGCGCCATCCTTCAACTGTAATTGTGTCACCTTTTCATTAAAGTGAACTTCACCACCGCTGTCAATGATCTGCTGACGCATAGCAGTAATAATATGCGGCAGCTTGTTAGTGCCTATATGCGGATGCGCTTCATACAATATTTTTTCTGCTGCGCCAAAATGGACAAAAACGTTGAGCACGTGATCTACATTTCCACGCTTTGTAGCGCGCGTATACAGCTTACCATCTGAATAGGTGCCGGCGCCGCCTTCTCCAAAGCAGTAGTTGGATTCAGGGTTTACCTCACCGTTCTTATTTAATGCAGCCAGGTCGCGGCGGCGGGTNCGCACATCGGGCCCACGTTCCAGCACAATNGGTTTAATACCTGCGCTGATGAGGTGTAATGCGGCAAATAATCCTGCCGGCCCTGCGCCTATAATCACCACGCGCGGTGCGTTCAGGCCAAGCGGCTCATATGATGGTATGAAAACTTCACGTGCATGGAAGGGCTCATCCACAAATACCTGTAACGTTAATATATAATATACCTGCTGCCGGGAGCGGGCATCAATGGAACGTTTTAAGATGTTGTAACCGGTAATATTCCTGTCGGGAATGCCCAGGGATGCTGCAGCCTGTTGGGTGATGGCTGTATCTGAGGCCGCTTCCTGCGGCAATAATTTTAAAGAGAGCTGTTGTATCATGCAGGTTAGGTATTTATCCTAAAACAATGCAGCCATTATGTATGGCAGTTATGTATGACCGGGGAAAAAGTGAAAGGTGAAAAGTGAATAAATCACCTCTCACCTTTTACTATTCATTTAAGTAGTTATACTTAGAATTAAATTGAAAGCAAAATCACAACAATACTTAGAACGGAAGATCATCAGAATCTCCACCGCTCTGGGAAGCAGGTACTTCCTGAGAGGTATTATAGTTAGGCATGCGGTCGGCACCAGGCGCTGCGCCGGCTACTACAGATTCCATACGCCATGCATCCAGGTTAGTGATATAGTTTACTTTACCATCTTTTTCCCAGCGGGTGCCTTTTATATTAAAATATACTTTTACGGTTTCGCCTTCATTATAACGGTCTACAATACCGGTACGGTCCTGTACACACTGGAACTTAATATAGTTATTAATAACTCGGCCATTGATATCATCTGATTTCTCAATAACGAACTCCCTTGTTTTAAAGGTTTCACTGCGTTGAACCGTATTATATTTTACGATCAGCTTTCCTATGATTTCAAAACTCATAAAAATAATTTTTTAACTGTTCAGATGCGCCAAAGATAGGCTTTTGAAAGGATTCGCCGGAAAATAAATTTTACACAGGCTATGCACGGCCCGGCGTTCATATAACAAATTTGCACGGTATTTGATATAGGAACGACATTTTTTTTAATGCAGATACTAACATAGTTTTACACCCGCGTTGAACTTTGTTAACGAGTTGTAAACATCATTTTTTTTGTACCATGTTATTTTATCTTTCATATAGCATATCTATGGTAAACAGGTTAATCAAAATTAGAAGCAACTGTATATCAGACCAGTGTATTTTACCTTTATTGTATTAGTGTAATACACAATGAAAATCAACGCATAAACAAAGGGAAAAGCAACACCAAACAGGAGGACAAAGACTGTAAACAGATGGAGATAAACAAGGGTAGGAAAATTTTTTTTTTCAACATTTTCTACAGATATTCGTCGTCCTGTCTGAAAATTTTCCGGCATCCACCGTTGGAAAATTTTGAATTCGAGAACATCCTTAATTAACAACAATATAATTTTTTTAATCTCAATGAATAAAACTTGCGAACAAGTTTGGGAAAGGTGTCTTAATATAATTAGGGATATTGTGGAATGGCAGCCATTTAAAACCTGGTTTGAACCTATTAAGCCCATCAAACTTGAAAACAATGTTTTAACGATCCAAGTCCCCAGTCAGTTTTTTTATGAATATCTGGAAGAGCATTACGTTGGACTGTTAGGAAAAACCATCAAAAGGGAATTAGGTAAAGAGGCAAGGTTAGAGTACAGAATAGTAGTTGAAAATGGAACACCACACCAGCATCCCAAAACGGTGAATATGCCTACGCAGTTCACGAAGCTCCAGAAAGACAGTGAAGTGGACTTCCCGTTAACCATACAAAATCCGGTTAAGAATCCCTTTGTTATACCGGGCATCAAACGTGTACAGATTGACTCACAGCTCAATCCCAACTATACTTTTGATTCCTTTATAGAAGGCGACTGTAACCGTGTAGCCCGCAGGGCGGGTAAAACTGTTTCGGAGAAACCCGGCGGTACTTCGTTTAACCCCCTGGTAGTATATGGTGGCGTAGGCTTAGGCAAAACGCACCTTGCACAGGCCATTGGCAACGAGGTAAAAAGAGTACATCCCAACAAGGCGGTATTATATGTAAGCGCGGAGAAATTCATTAACCAGTTTATTGATCACTCCAAGAACAGTATTATTAATGACTTCATACATTTCTATCAATTGATAGATGTATTGATCGTAGATGATATCCAGTTCTTTGCCCGTGCTGAAAAATCGCAGGATGCTTTTTTTGCCATCTTCAACCACCTGCACCAATCCGGTAAGCAGCTGATCTTAACTTCCGATAAACCGCCCAAAGACCTGGATGGTTTACAGGAAAGATTACTGAGCCGTTTCCGCTGGGGCCTGAGCGCTGACATGCAGGTGCCTGATTTTGAAACGCGCATGGAGATCCTGGAAATGAAGATGCGTAACGATGGGCTGGAGATGCCGAAAGAAGTGATCAAGTATGTGGCTTATAATATACAAAGCAATGTACGTGAGCTGGAAGGCGCGTTAATATCCCTGCTGGCACAATCTTCCCTGAACCGGAAAGAGATTGACCTGGAGCTGGCTAAACGCGTGCTGAAATCTTTTGTGAAAACATCTTCCAAAGAGATCACCATTGAAAGCATCCAGAAGATGGTATGCGAATATTTTGATGTGCCTTATGATAAGCTGCTGCAGAAAACACGCAAGCGCGAAATTGTACAGGCCCGCCAGATCACCATGTACCTGGCCAAATCATTTACGAAAAATTCTTTAAAGACCATTGGCGAACATTTTGGCGGCCGTGACCACACTACAGTGATACACTCCTGCCAAACGGTAAAAGACCTGATGGATACTGATATTACCTTCCGCGACAGCGTGATCGAATTACAACAAAAAGTACAACTGGCCGCTATGTAAGCGCGCCCTCCCTATCCCTGCAACATAACCCTGCTAACCTTATTGGAAAAAATGTCCCGGCTCACGCCGGGACATTTTTCTTTTTTTATACTCTGTTAACCCTTAACAATTTCATAAATTCGTTCATGCGTAAAACTTTCCGCGCAGTTAATATCTTTGAGGGGCAATAGCCATATGCAATACGAGGCTACGATATGGGACAGGGTTCAACAAGGGGATGCTACTGCATTTCAGCAGCTGTTTGATGAACACTGGGAACCCCTCTTTACCTATGCCTGTAAAATATTAAGAGATCCCGCCCTTGCCCAGGATACCCTGCAAAGCTTATTCATTCACCTCTGGGAAAAACATAGTACACTGCCACAGGTAAAAGCCGTAGCCCCTTACCTGCGCCAGGCGCTGCGCAACCGCCTGCTGAACGTATTGCGGGACCAGCAGGTGTATGAGCACCATGTAGCTGCTTTCCGGCAAGCCNCCCTTNATAGCGATAATTCGCTGCTGGAAGCCCTGCAGGGAAAAGAAACCGAACAGCAACTATTGCAGTCTATCAATACCTTGCCGGCGAAAATGAAAAATGTATTTTACCTGCACCGTATTGAAAACCTGTCTGTGACTGAAATAGCCGCCCGTACGGGTTCCTCCGAACAAACCATCCGTAACCAGCTGAATACTGCTTTACAACGTTTAAAAACCAGGTGGAATTCAATTGCCTGGTTCTTTTTGTGAGGATATAAAGAGGAGATAGGGTGTACCGGTTAACTACTGCTTGTGCTTATTACTTATGTACCTGGCCTTGCGTATATCTCATACTTTTAGCATCCTACCTATATAACGCCCAATGTTACCGAATTGTTAAGCCGGTTTAAAAAATAGTTAAACCCTTCCGCAGCCGTGTCTTTATTTAAAAGACAGCTGTATCGTGGATAAAGCTACCCTGCTATATTTACTGGATAAGTTCAAACACGGCCTTTGCACAGAGGAAGAGCAGCAGCTATTATACCGCTGGCTGGACCGGCTGGAGCAGGAAGCCCCGGAACAGGCCTTACTTACCACGGAGGAAAAGCAGCAGGTAAAGCGCAGCATGCTGCGGAACATTCTTTCGGCCACGGCCCCCTCCCGCCGCAGGCTGCCACTGCGCTTACGTTGGATGCAGGTAGCAGCTGCCATTGCCGTACTGGCAGGCATCACTTATTTATTACGCCTGCAGCTTACGCCCAGGCAGCCGCACTGGCTTACGCAGCAGAACAACAGCACTGCCGTACAACGCCTGTTATTGCCTGATAGCTCACTCGTAATGCTGGGCGCACATACCACCCTGCAATACACCCGCAGCGGCAGAACTATTAAATTATTACAGGGCAAAGCATTTTTTGATGTGCGCAGCAATCCGCAGCAACCTTTTACCGTAGAAAGCAATGGCATACATACTACCGTGCTGGGCACCTCCTTTTCTGTAGCTGCTTACAAACAATTGTATGCCTGCCGTGTAACCGTAATAACGGGTAAGGTACAGGTACATAACTATGGCATTTTAACACCCGCACAACGCATTACCATACCAGCCGCAGAAAAAACAGCGCTGCGCGACAGTGTAGCACTGCCGGATGCGATGGCCTGGGCCAGCGGCACTATTGTGCTGCGTAATGCCAGCCTGCAGCAGCTGTTAGATATGTTACAGGAGCAGTATGGCATTACGGCCCATACACGGCTGAATACACAGCAGGGGAATTACACCCTTCGCTTACAGGCAGCTATGCCTTTGGAGCAGGTATTAACTATCGTAGAAAAAATAAGTTATAAACCAAAAATCCGCTTTCGCATGCAGCAACATCAGCTAACTGTCTATTAAGCCTGGCTATAACGCACCACTGACTATTATTTAAGAAAAAACTACAACTACCTGCAGCTCTTAGCGTAAAAAATAAGCACGCTAAAAGCTAATGGCCTTGTCATGACCTTAACAATTACCCATATGGAAAAAAACAGACCACTATTGCATTCCGCTTTTTACCGTTTGGCCTTTGCAGCCTCACTGGCCCTGATGCTGGTGAGCGCAGTAGCCATGGCCTTACCCGGCTCCGCACAGGTGCTTAAAAAAGTAGTACGCCAGCTGCAGGTGCCTGCCGGCAGCCTTTCCAGCGCTTTAAAGAAATTAGAGACCACGGCAGGTATCAGCCTGGCCTATGATGAAACAGCCCTGCAGAAGGTATCCGTTACTGCCGGCACTTACAAAGCCAGCGCAGTAGAAGATATTCTGCAGGCGCTGCTGCGTAATACATCGCTCACTTTTGAAGAGCGCTACAACACCATTCTTATTTATGATANGGAAATGTTGCAGCACAGCTCTGCACAACAACAGGTGGCGGAAAAGATCACNCTNNCCGGTACAGTAGCAGATAAGAACGGCCCCTTAATAGGCGCCACGGTTATAGTAAAAGGCACAACCATTGGTACCGGTACGGATGCAGGCGGACGTTTTACCCTGTCGGTAACCGCTGCCGACAACCTGGTACTACAGGTTAGCATGGTGGGTTTTAAAACAGCAGAAGTTCCGGTGGGCGCTCAACGCAGCTTNACCATTTTGCTGGANGAAAATGCGCTGAACCTGGATCAGCTGGTAGTAGTAGGTTATGGNACCCAGCGTAAAGCCACGCTTTCCGGCGCAGTAGCAGATGTGCAGCTGGATAAGCTCAGCTCACGCTCCCTGAACGACCTTGCAGAAGCCTTACAGGGCAAGGCGCCGGGCGTAGTGGTACAAAACCAGGGCGGTGATCCTACCTCTGTACCTAAAGTATATATACGCGGCCTGGGTGGCATTAACGGAGAAGAACCGCTGTACGTTGTGGATGGCGCTATTTATACCGGCGGCCCCATTAACCCGAATGACATTGCATCCATGAACGTGCTGAAAGATGCTGCTGCCGCTATTTACGGCGCACGCGCATCCGGCGGTGTAGTGATCATCACCACCAAAAAGGGTAAAGAAGGCGCAGCCACCGTTACGCTGGATGCTAAAGCAGGCTTCCAGATGGCGGCAAAAAAATTAAATACCCTTACTGCCAAACAGTTTGCCGATGTAATGAACACGGCTGCTGATGCAGCCGGTAACCCGCGCCTGGATGCATTTGACGCCAGCAAATACCCCGACGGACAAATTACCCGCACCAACTGGCTGGATGAAATTTTCCGCACCGGTAAGATCCAGGACTATAATGTGAATGTAAATGGCGGTAATGCCAAATCACACTACTACATGGGTTTTGGCTATCGGAAAGGCGAAGGCATTTTGCTGAACACTTACAGTGAGCGCTACTCCTTCCGCATGAATTCCGATGCGCAGATCAAGCCCTGGTTAAAGATCGGTGAAAACCTTTCCTACACTTACACCAACGGTAACGGCACCAACACCACCAGCCCTTACACCGGTGTTATTTATACCGCATTGGGCTACCCGCGTAATATAACGCCTTACACCGCCACCGGCGCTTTCAGCGGCATGCCTGAACAATATGCCGGCGCCTATGGCGACCTGGCTAACCCGGTAGCCATCCTGCAACGCCTGGATTATAAAGAGCCTGTAAACAACATTAACCTGAACCCTTATGCAGAGATACAGCTGACCAAAGACCTGCTGTTCCGCTCCAACTTTGCAGTTACCAAATCATTCGACAACACCAAGAGCTTTACCACCAAAGCGCCGGAGATCGGTAAGATCAGCAACAGCAATGAGCTGCGCCAGCAGATCAACAACTTTTCTGAAATACTCTCTGAGCAAACATTGACCTATAACAAACAGCTGGGTGATCATCACCTGAACGTACTGGCCGGTTACACCTTTCAGCAGCATGATGGTGATTTCCTGACCGTATTTGCCAACGGCTTTAACGATGAACGGAAGGAATACCGTTATTTTGATAACGCCACCATCCTTAACAAACCTTCCAGCGGAAAAGATAAATGGGCCATTGAATCGTTCCTGGGCCGCGTGAACTATGATTACCGGAACAGGTACCTGTTAACAGTGTTAGGCCGCAGGGATGGTACTTCACGCGTAGCAGCCGATCACCGTTATGAAAATTATTACTCTGTTTCCGGTGGCTGGGTGCTTACAGAAGAAGATTTTTTGCATGACATTAAATGGCTCAACTTCCTGAAGCTGCGTGGCAGCTATGGCCTGTTAGGCAACCTCTCCAGCCTGCCCAGCAATGCGCTGAACATTCCCATGAAAGCCACGCAGATTTATATGGGCATTGATCCTACACAGATAGGCGGCTATGCGGAAGATGCCCTGTCTAACCCTTACCTTACCTGGGCTAACTCGCGCCAGGTAAACATTGGTACAGACATTGGCCTGTTTAACAACAGCCTTTCATTAGTGGCTGATTATTTTGTGAAAACCACGGGAAAAATGCTGATGCAAACCGCACCTCCCAGCACCGCCGGTGTAAGCAATGGCGCATGGAAAAATGCCGGTAAGTTCCGC
>JGI25153J46596_10000456_pt1 | contig 26118 bp, 24 predicted proteins | sample AraplaMF_Col_mMF_FD_46596 | JGI IMG/M metagenome (IMG submission 46596)
CTGTGGCCTGGCGGATGCCAGTCCTGGGTCAGCACGATGTGATCAAAGCCTTCGCCGAGGCGATTGATGACCGGCACCACGGCATCGCCGTCGGCAACCGCAAGCGCTCCGCCGGGGCAGAAATCGTTCTGCACATCGATAATGAGCAGCAAATCGTCTTTGCCTGGCCGGATCAGCATTTCTGGACCTGTGCTTGTCTCGATCACCGAACTCCAACGCAAGTCAACGGCGCTTACATCCGGAATGCAAGCCCGCTATTCCCAGCGGCTGCCTGCCGTCGACCGGCCTGCAGGCGTCACGGCCGGCACATCAATCGGCGCCCGTCCTGAGAATCGCCAGCGCAAGCGCCTGGGCGCGCGGGACGATGCTGTCGAGGTCGAGATATTCCAGCGCCGTATGGGCATTGCCGCCGACCGGGCCGACGCCGCAAATCGTCGGGGCGCCGACGCTTGCGGTGAAGCCGGAATCGGCGCAGCCGCCGGCGAATTCGCCGTCCAGGTTGGGCAGGCCTGCATCCTTCGCCGCGGCGCGATAGGCATCGAACATGATCTTCGACTTGTCGCTCTGGACCAGCGGCAGAAATTCGCCATGGATGTGCAGCTTTGCCGTCGTGCCGGGCACGGTGGACGTTGCGACGATCTTCTCGATCGCCGCCAGCGTCCTGGCGCGGTCCGCGGGATCGATGTAGCGCATGTCGATCTGGCCCTCGGCATGGGGCGCGGTGGTGTTTACCGACTGCCCGCCGGCGATCAGGCCGACATTCAGTGTGATACCCTTCGCCATGTCGGTGAGCGCATGGATCTGCACGATCTTGTGGGCGAGTTCGCCGATCGCGCTGATGCCGTCGCCGAAATTATTGCCGGAATGCGCGGCTTTACCGGCGATTTCAAAGCGCATGAACACGCCGCCCTTGCGGCCGGTGGTGACGTTGCCGGTGGGCCGGCCGGGTTCGGAATTGTACACCGCGCGGGCAGCACGGCCTTCGCGCTCGATGACCGGACGCGACGACGGTGAGCCGATCTCCTCGTCGGCGGTCATCAGCACTTTGATCGGGCACGGTGCGCTGCCGAACTTGTGGAAGGCGGCGGCGACAAAGGCGTTGATGACCAGGCCGCCCTTCATGTCGGCGACCCCCGGCCCATGGGCCCGGGTGCCCTCGATGGTGAACGGCCGGCGCGCCACCTCGCCCTTGGGAAACACCGTGTCGCGATGCCCCATCAGCAAAACCGGCCTCTCGTTGCTGCCCGGCTTCGCCACCAGCGCGTGGATGGCATCGCCGAACACGTCATGGGGTTCGCGCCACGCCTCGATGCCATGCGCGGCAAAATGCTGCTGGAATCGCGTCCCCACCGCATCGACGCCCGCCTTGTCGTAAGAGCCGGAATCGATATTCACGACGTCGCGCAACAGATCGATCATGGACTGCTTTTGCGACGCGATCCATTCGGTGATCTGCGCTTCGGTACTTGCGGACATGGCATTTCCTTCGTGGCGGTATATCGGCGTTACAACATTCGAGGCGCGGCCCTCTCCCTTTCGGGGGGAGCGAGCCACCCTCGTTTCTTACAGTGCGGTATCCTGGAGTGCCATATTTTACAGCGCCATGGCGGCTTTGTTCGGCTCGTCCGTCATTCGCAGCATCATCCGCGCAATCGCCTCGCCAATCACCACCGTGGTGAAATGGGTGTTGGCGCGGCAATCGGACGGCATGATCGAAGCGTCCGCCACGCGCAGGCCGGCAATGCCCTTCACGGTGCCGTCCGGATTCACGACGCCATTGGCGTCGTTGAAGCCCGCCATGCGGCAGGAACCGGCGGCATGCTGAATATCGCCGGTTTCGCGGCGGAGCAGCGCTTCGAGCTCTCCATTCGGCAGTGCAGCGGCCTGCGGCAGCGTCAGATCGGTATCGATCAGGCGAATCCACTCGGCGATTTCAGTCAGCGCCGGCTGGGTGGTGAGCACGGCCAGTCGCTTCACCGCATCGACCATGCGCAACAGGTCGCGATCATCGGCGAGCATGTTTTCCTCGACGATCGGATCGATCGACGCGTCGGTCGAAGCCAGCCTCAAATGACCGCGCGAGTAGGCGTTGAACAGACCGGCGCCGATGGCGCCGGGGTTGCCGATGCCGCGGTGATTGAAGGCGATCAGGATCATGTCGCGCTTGCCGCCCTCCGCAAGCCCGGACGAATACGTCACGCAGCAATTGGTGTGGCGCGTATCGGGATCGGTCGGCCGAAATTCTTCGCGCAGCTGGATGGTGGCGCGAAACAGCGGATGGTCGAAGAAGTGCTTGCCGACCGGCAAATCGCGCTCGACCGCGATGCCCATCGCCTTCAGCTCGTCGGCGGGACCGATGCCCGAACGCAGCAATATCGCCGGGCTGTGGATGGCGCCGGCGCACAGCACGATCTCGCGCGCGCTGATTTCCGAACTGCCCTGCCCTTCGACGTGAACCAGCACGCCGGTGGCCCGGCCGTCCTTCATTACGACGCGATCGACCAGCGCGTGCCCGCGAATTTCCAGGTTGGCGCGGCCCCGCGCCGGCTCCAGATAGCCTTCATTGGTGGTGATGCGACGGCTGTTGCGGCTGTTGATCGGATAGCAGGCGACGCCCTCGCCGTCCGGGCCGTTGAGGTCGGCACACCACGGATAGCCCGATGCCAGTGCGGCGTCGCGCAGCCCACGGTCGATCGGACCCCACATCTCCGGCGGCGCGCGATAGACCGGCAGGGGTCCGCCACGGCCATGGCCTGCGCGGTGGCCGAACTCGAAATCATCCTCGATCACCGAGAACAGCGGCATGACCTCTTTCGCCGACCAGCCGGTGCAACCGCCGGCCGCCCATTCGTCGAACGCATCCGCAACGCCGCGGATGGCGATCTGGCCGTTCATCATCGAACTGCCGCCGAGGCCCTTGCCGCGCCAATAGAAGCGCGCCTCCTGCCCGGCCACCCGGCGCGTCAGCAGATTCGGCCACTGCCATTTTTCCTGATACTCGCGCTTGTGAATGATCGGGATCGGGTTCGGCGTGCGGACTTCCCAGGGCGCCTCATCGGCGCGCCAGTCGAGGCCCGCTTCCAGCAGCAGCACGCGCCTCGTGGGATCCTCGGAGAGCCGGGCGGCAACCGCGGCGCCGGCAGAGCCGCCGCCGACTACAATGACGTCATACATGCGTTCACTTCTCGATGTTCCAGAAGATCGGAATCGCTGATGGTATCAAACCACGCAGATTGGCGCGATAGGCCGCCGGCTGGGCGAACTGCCCCCACGGAATGCCTGGCGCCTGATCGTACATCACGGTCTGGATCCCGGCCGCGATCTTCTTGCGATCCTCCTCCGCGGGCGCCTTGGCGAAGGCATCCAGCAGTGGCGTGATGCGCGCATCGCATTGCCAGCCCGTGAAGTCGGCGCAGTTGAACGCCACCATGACGTTGGTCAGCGGCGAGCCCAGATCGAAGCCCCCGGCGTGAACGCCGTACACGCTCCAGCCTTCCTTCTTGGTACGACGGGCAAGCACCGAGGCCCAATCCATCACCTGCAGGTCGACGTTGAAGCCGGCCTGCTTCATCTTCTCGGCAAGAACCTGCGCCGAAATCCGCGGCGCCTCGAGGTCGCTGGCCTGCATCACAATGATCGGCTCGCCGGCATATTTCGTCGCCTTGAGTGCCGCGCGCGCCGCGTCAATGGACGGATTCGCGGCAGCTTCGGTTCCCGCCTTGCTGTCATAGGTGGTGCCGCAGGTGAAGAATGTCGCGCAAGGCGTGGCGTATTTGGCATCGAGGCCCAGCCCATCCAGCACCTCGCGCTGATCGACCAGCTTCCACAGCACGCGCCGGATCGCCGGATCGTCGAACGGCTTTTGCGCGGCGTTGAGGCGGTAGGCGCCGGCAAACATGTTGCCTCCGGTAAAGTTGACGACCTTCACCTTGGCGTTCTTTTCAAGAACCGGCAGCAGATCGAACGGCGCATACTGCATGTAATCCACCTCGCCGGTCTGCAACGCGGAGGCCGCGGTGGAGCCGTCGGGAATGACGCGAATTTCCAGCGTGTCGATAGTGACGCGCTTGCCACCGGCCAGGAAGTCGGCGGGTTCGGCGCGCGGCACATAATCGGCGAATTTCTTCAGGATCATGCGATCGCCGGTGCGGTGATCTTCCTTGCTGTAGACGAACGGCCCGGAGCCTATGATTTCGGTGATGCGCTGATCGGCGGGCGTCTTGGCCACGCGCTCGGGCATCATGAAGGCGACGGGGCTGACGGGATTGCCGAGCGCGTCGATCACCAGGCCCGAAGGCTCTTTCAGCGTCAGCACGAAAGTCCTGGCGTCGCCAGGTTCGAGCGAAGCGGTAATGGAGAAGATCCGCCGGCCGAGTGCGTTGCGCTGCCCCCAGCGTCGCAGCGATGCGACGCAGTCCACTGCCGTGACNGGCTGGCCGTCATGCCATTTCAGGCCGTCGCGCAGCGTGAACGTGTAGGTCAGGCCATCAGGCGAAACCTTCCAGTCCCGCACCATCTGCGGCTTGACCTCACCCTTCNCGTCCTTCGCNAACAGGGTGTCGAACACCATGAATCCAAAAGTCCGCGAGATATAGGCCGGCGTAAAATGCGGATCGAGCGTGGCGATTTCCGCTTCCAGCACTGCAACAAGATTGCCGCCGGCATAGGCCGGCGTAACCGCCGGCGCCGCGCCGAGTGCGAGCGAAAACATCGCTGATATGAAAGCCTTCAATTTGGACATGGATGCCTTTTCAGGTTCGTGAACAGAGTTTTGGAGGATTTGGAAATGGATCATGCACCTCGCGAACAGTTGCTCTCTCAAGCAATGTCTATGCCGCATAGGGNGCGCAGCTCATGTCGCAACGACTACCTGCTTTGCGTTTGATCGCGTGAGCGGTGATCGAGACACCGCGCTCAGCAAAGTCGCTCAAACAAGCAGTCTTTGGCCAGTTGCGCGAATCTTGAGCGCGGATTGTTCAAAAATGCTGCGCATCCGCCCGTTGACGACTTCATTTCGAGGTCTCAAAATCAAAGACCTAGTTCCATTTTCTGGAACTACTCGGAAAGCCGTTCACGACCATGAGCGCCCTCGACAACGCCATTGAAATCCTGCGCTGCTTCGCGCCGCATCAGCCGGAGATCAGCAATGCCGACGTGATCCGGCTCACCGGCAAGCCGAAGAGCTCGACGTCACGGCTGCTGCGTCAACTCAAGGAATGCGGGCTGCTGGAGCAGGATGCCGTGACCCGCCGCTATCGGCCGGGGCTGCTGGTATTCGAACTCGGTCGCTTGCATCGGACTGAAAATGACTTTGTGGCTCTCGCCGAGCAGCGACTGCGTGCGGTTTGCGCCAAGACCGGCCATACCGGCTATATCTCCGTACTCGACGGCGCCGAACAGGTGGTGCTGCGCGTCGTCCCCGGATCCAACCCGCTTCAGGTGGTGACGCCGCCGGGCGCACGGGCCCCGGCCTTCGCGACGTCCAACGGACGGGCCATGCTGGCGCGCCTGAGCGATGCCGATATCCGCGCCCGCATGCCAAAACCGTTGCCGGCCATCTCGCCGTCAGCGCCGCGGAATCTGACGGCGCTGATGGCGCGTATCGCCGAAATCCGCCGCACCGGCTATTCCGAAGCCAGCAATGAATCCCTGCCGGGCGTCGGCTCGCTCGGTTTCGCGCTCACCCGCCGCGACACCAATGAAACGATCGGGGTCGCCGTATCCTATCCGAGCCAGCTGACCTCGACCGAGGAGCGCGCAAGACTTTGGCAAGCCCTGCGCGCGATGGCGGTCGACCTCGGCCGGCTGTTCGATGATCCAGTATGGCTTGCACTGGAAAGCGCCACCCCCATCCGCAAGGCCGCTGCCAGATGAATGCGGTTCGCACNGGCATCACGCCTATTGCCTGGCTGATCGCGCCGAGCGCGCTGCTGTTCGCCCTGTTCTTCTTCCTGCCGATGGGGCTGATGGCGATGATCAGCCTGCTCACCGGCAATCCGGTCGTGCAGCCCAATGTCGATTTCACCACCAAATACTATCGGCGGATTCTCGACGACAGCTATTATTTCGAGGTGATCTGGACCACGATCCGGATTGGCCTGCTCACCACGCTTTCGGCCTTGCTGATCGGCTATCCGCTGGCCCACTNGATGGCGCGNATCCGGGGCCGGACGGCCTATGCCATGCTGATGATGGCGGTATTGACGCCGATGCTGACGGGCATTGTGGTCCGCACCTTNGCCTGGATGGCGCTGTTGTCGGACAAGGGCGCGATCAACCAGGCCCTGATCGGCCTCGGCCTGGTCTCGAAACCGCTGCCCCTGATGTACAACGAATTCAGCATCGTGCTGGGCCTGACGCACATTTACGTGCCCTACATGGTTCTGACCCTGGTCGGCGTCATCGGGCGGATCGACGAGCGGCTCGAACAGGCGGCGCAGAATCTTGGCGCCTCGCCGCTCCGCGCCTTTCTTGAAGTGACGCTGCCCCTCAGCCTGCCCGGCATCCTGGCCGGCTCGCTGCTGGTGTTCGCGCTGGCCATCAGCGCCTATGTCACGCCGATCCTGATGGGCGGCTTCCAGATCATGACGCTGCCGATGCTGATCTACCAGCAGATCTCGTCGAGCTTCAATGTCGGCTTTGCCGCCGCGCTCGGCATGGTGCTGCTGACCATCTCGCTGGTTCTGGTCATCGCCTATAACCGCATCCTCGGACTGGTCTCCGGCCAGCGCGATCTTCAGTGAGGCCGCCGATGATCGCCGCACCATTCCCCCCTCGCCTCACCCTGCGCCTTGGCCGCTTCTGCTATCTGGCCCTCAATGTCGCGGTCGTGGTTTTCCTGCTCGCGCCGATCGCTATCGTCTTCGTGTTCGCCCTCAATCCGACACCCTATATCCAGTTTCCGCCGGTTGGCGTTTCGCTGCGCTGGTTCGAAAAATTCTTCGCCTCGCGCGACTTCATGAATGCCCTGTGGCTCAGCCTCGAGGTCGCCGCGATGACGACGATCGCCGCGACCCTGTTCGGCGCCAGCGCCGCGCTCGCGCTTGCTCGCGGCGGGCTGCCCGGCGCGCGCGTCATCACCGCGATCATGCTGTCTCCGCTGATGCTGCCGGCGATCCTGACCGGCCTTGCGCTATTCCAATCCTACGTGCTGCTGGATGTCGGCCGGCCGCTTTGGGGGCTGGTGCTCGGCCATACGCTGGTGTCGATTCCCTATGTGGTGCGCACCACGCTGGCGGTTCTGCAAAACTTCGATACCCGCCTCGAAGAGGCCGCGCGCAACCTCGGCGCCGGACCCTTGCGCACCTATTTCGAGGTAACGCTGCCGCTAACCAAGCCCGGCGTCATGGCGGGAGCCGTGTTCGCCTTCATCGTCTCCTTCGACCAGTTTCCGGTCTCGCTTTTCCTGGTCTCCCCGGGCCGCGAAACGCTGCCGATCACGTTGTTCAACTATCTGAAGTTCGATCTGGACGGAACGATCGGCGCCGCCTCGGTGGTCTCGATCCTGCTCGCCGTGCTGGTCGTCTTCGGGCTCGACCGCACGGTCGGGCTGAGGTCCTACGCAAAGCTGTGACTGCCATTTCCAGAGAGGATCATCCCATGACCCGCCTGCCGCTGAACCGACGTCAATTCCTCGCCACCAGTGCCGCCGCCGGCATCGGCGCGCTCGCCGCGCCCCACATCGCCCGCGCCGAAGCGGCAACGCTGCGCATCACCGGATGGGGCGGCAAATGGGGACAAACCATGTCGAGCGAGCTGATCCCCGCCTTCGAGAAGGAATTCAAGTGCAAGGTCGAGACGGACTCGGCCTTTCCGTACCTGCCCAAGCTGCAGGCAAGCCCGCGCTCGGCGCCGGTCTATGACGTGCTGCACACCAATTCCAACGAGCAATGGGCGGCCCTGGAGATGGGAATCGTCGAACCCAAGATCGACGCCAAGCAGGTCCCGAACATCGCCGATGTCTATCCCTACGCCGTCAGCGACAAGATGGTCGGCGTCTGCATCTTCACCAGCGCCATCGGCCTCGGCATGCGCACCGACAAGGGCTACGGCAAGGTCTCGTCCTGGAAGGATCTCTGGGACCGCGCCTATGACGGCGTGCGCGGCGGCTATGTCATTCCGGTGAACAGCCTCGGCCAGGCCTTCCTGATGATGAGCGGCGCGCTCTTCGGCAAGGGGATGACCGATCTCGACGCCGCCTATGCGGCGATGGAAAAGCTGAAGCCGATCAAGCTGGTCGACTTCACCGGCACGATGGAAAAGATGATCCTTTCGGGCGAAGTCGGTCTCGCGGTGATCCATGATTCCGGCATCCTGCGCTATGACGGCCAGAACCAGCCGACCACCTTCGTCGCGCCGTCCGAGGGCGTCCTCTCGCTTGAACAGGTCCTCACGCTGACGCCGGGCACCAAGGTTCGCGAACTGGCCAACGCCTATGTGAACTACATGCTGCGCCCGAACGTGCAGAAGACGCTGGCCGAGTCGGTCTGGTATTCGCCCGCCAACAGCAAGGTGAAGCTCGACGACAAGTACAACGAAAAGCTTCTGACCACGCCGGAGAAGGTCGCCAAGCTGATCCAGCCCGACTGGAAATGGTACAACGCGCGCAAGGACGAGATCGATTCCCGTGTCAACCGCATCTTCCGGGCATGAGCGCCCGTATCGACATTGTCGGCGTCACCAAGACCTATGACGGCAGCACGCGCGCCGTCGATGCCGTCGACATGAACATTGCCGAGGGAGAGTTCTTTTCGCTGCTCGGACCTTCCGGCTGCGGCAAGACGACGACGCTTAGAATGATAGCCGGCTTCGAGACGCCGACCGAAGGCATCATCGAGGTCGGCGGGGTCGATGTCACGCATGTGCCGGCGCACAAGCGCGACATGGGGATGGTGTTCCAGAACTATGCGCTGTTTCCGCATCGCACGGTCGGCGAAAACGTCGCCTTCGGCTTGCGCATGCGCGGCATGGATCGCGCCACGATTGCACGGAAGGTCGCCGATGCGTTGGCGCAGGTCGAACTCGTCGGATACGAGGATCGCCGCCCCGGCCAGCTCTCCGGGGGCCAGCAGCAGCGCGTCGCCCTCGCCCGNGCCATCGTGATCGANCCGCGGGTGCTGCTTTGCGACGAGCCGCTCGGCGCGCTCGACAAGAAGCTGCGGCAGGCGATGCAGTTCGAGCTGAAGCAGNTGCAGCGCAAGCTCGGCCTGACCATGGTCTTCGTCACCCACGACCAGGAAGAAGCGCTCGCGATGTCCGACCGGATCGCGGTGATGAATGCCGGCAAGGTCGAGCAGATCGGCACGCCATCCGATATTTACGACCGGCCAAGCACGCGCTTCGTCGCCGATTTCATCGGTGACACCAACCTGTTCCGCGGCGAGGTGATCCGCGACGGAGGAAGCAAGCCCGTGCTGCAGGTCGACAAGGGCCTGTCGATCGAACTTGCCGCGCCGCCTGAGGCGACCGGCGCGGTCTCGATCGCGCTTCGGCCGGAAAAGATCAGCCTGGCGACCCCGCCCGCGCAAGCCGGACATGGCCTCGAGGGTATCGTCGAGAGCGCCAATTTCCAGGGCGGCTCGGTGCTGTACCGCATCGAGACGGCCGGCGGCAGGCGCGTGCTGGCGCAACAACCGAACAACGGCTCCCATGAGCTATTTCAGGCCGGCGCCGCCGTCGCGCTGCGCTGGAAGCCGTCCGACATCGTGATCTTGAGGGATTGATATCATGCAACAACAACGCATGGGCGTGGTCGTGATCGGCCAGAGCCCGCGACCTTCCGTCGTGGACGAGATCGCGGCGGTTCTNTCGCCCGGGATGGAGATCGATCTGCGCGGCGCGCTCGACGGCATGACGCGTGCCGANATCGACGCTATTCCNCCGAGCGGCGGCCACGACGCCCTGTTCACGCTGCTGCCGAACGGCGACAGCGTCACCATCAGCAAGAAGGCGGTCGAGGCGCGCGCCGCGGTCCAGATCGAGAATTTCGCGCGCGAGGGCGTCAAGGTCGCCATGCTCGCCTGCACCGGCAAATTCCCAAATCTCGCGCCGGACGGTCTGGTGATCCTGCCCTCGGCCGTGCTGCACCATATGGTCGAGGCGGTTCTNCCGAAGGGACGTCTCGGCGTCTTCTCGCCGCTGCCCGAACAGACCGCGCTGATCGCCGGAAAATGGCAGCGACCGGACGTCGAGGTAGTCGGCGTGACGTTGCGGCCAGGTTCCGATCCCGAGACCGTCGATGAGGCCGCACGAAAAATGGCGGCCCTGTCGCCGGATCTCGTCGTGATGGATTGCATGAGCTACACGCGCGCGAACAAGGCGCGTGTGCGCCTGGCCTATGGCGGACCGGTCATCCTCGCCATTGCCGCCGCGGCACGTACCGTCGAGGAACTGGTCGCATGAACAAGCCACCTCTCACCGAAATCACGCTGGAGGATATCGAATCCCTCGCCGTCGGCGCCTGGATTCTCGGCACCGGTGGCGGCGGCAGCCCCTATCTCGGCCTGCTCAACCTGCGCCGGCTCTACGCCGAGGGCCATCGCGTGCAACTGATGTCGCCGCTCGATCTCGAGGATGACGATCGCGTCGCTGTCGTCTCCAACATGGGGGCGCCATTGATCGGTCAGGAGCGTCTCGCCGACAGCCGCAACATCGCCCGCGCGGTTCAGATGCAGGAGGAGTTCGGCGGCTTCAAATTCCGCGCCGTGATGTCGGTCGAGATCGGCGGCGGCAACGGCACGCAGGCGCTGATGGCCGCGGCCCATCTCAATATCCCCGTCGTCGATGCCGACTGCATGGGGCGCGCCTTTCCCGAGGCGCAGATGACCTCGGTGGCGATCGGCGGGCTGCAACCTTACCCCTGCACGCTGTACGACCCGCGCGGCATCGAAGCGATCGTCACGAAGGTGCCGAGCTGGAAATGGATGGAGCGGGCCAGCCGCAAGATCTGCGTCGAAATGGGCTCGATCGCCTCGACCAGCAAGGCGCCCCGCACCGGCCGNGAGGTGAAGGATTGGGGCATTCACTTNACGACAACCGCCGCGATCCGGATCGGCCGGCTGGTGCGCGAAGCCAACCGCCTGCATACCGATCCGATCGCTGCCCTGCTCGAAAGCGAAGGCGGCAAGCGGCTTTTCACCGGCAAGGTGGTCGATGTCGCCCGCCGGACGACAGAAGGCTTTCTGCGCGGCTCCGTCACGATCGAGGGCATCGATGACGACCGCGGCTCGCGGCTGGAGCTCTCGTTCCAGAACGAGTGGATCGTCGCCTGGCGCGAGGGCAAGGCCATTGCGATGTCGCCAGACCTGATCTGCGTGCTCGAGAGCGTCTCCGGCCATGCGGTCGGCACCGAGACGGTCCGCTACGGCCAGCGTGTCACCGTGGTGGCGCTGCCTGCTCCCGCCGTCCTGACCAGCCCGCGCGGCCTCGAATTCGTCGGTCCGCGCGCCTTTGGCTACGACCTGGATTTCCGTTCCGTTTTCGAAGAGCGCGCTGGCGCTGGAGTGTAAGTAGATGCGACGCATTGGAATTGACGTCGGCGGCACCAACACCGACGCCGTGCTGCTGGATGGCGACAAGGTGGTTTTCGCCGTCAAGCGTCCGACCACGAAGGATGTGACATCCGGCATCCTCGACGCCCTGAAGGCATTGCGCGCCGATCCCGCCGCGCGGGGGCCGGTCGATGCGGTCGTGATCGGAACCACGCACTTCATCAACGCCGTGGTCCAGCGCCGGAACTTGATGAAGGTCGCGGCGATCCGGATCGGCATGCCGGCCAGCGCGTCGCTGCCGCCATTCTGCGATTGGCCGCAGGACCTCGCCGCAGGCGTGCGCGGCGAGATCTTCATGCTCGAAGGCGGTCACGACTATGACGGCCGGCCNATCGTNCCTTTCGACACCGCCGGCATGCGCGCGGCCGCACGGCGCATCAACGATCTCGGGCTGCGCTCGGTGGCCGTCTCATCGATCTTCTCGCCGCTCGATCCGAGCTGCGAGGTNGCGGCNCGNGANATCCTGCAGGAGATCTGCCCGGACGTCGCCGTGACCCTGTCGCATGATCTTGGGCGGATCGGCCTGCTCGAGCGCGAGAACGCGGCGCTTCTCAACGCGGTGCTGCACGACCTCGCCGTTGAAACGGTGGCTGCCTTCCGCAAGGCGATTTCCGAAAGCGGCATCGACGCCCCGCTGTTCCTTACCCAGAACGACGGCACGGTGATGCAGGCCGAAACGGCCATCGCCTTCCCCGTGATGAGCTTTGCCTCCGGGGCGACCAACTCGATGCGCGGCGCGGCCCATCTGTCCGGGCTTGACGACGCCCTGGTCGTGGATGTCGGCGGCACGACAAGCGATATCGGCCAGTTGCGCCACGGATTTCCGCGCGAGGCCAATGCGGTCGTCGAAGTCGGCGGCGTACGCACGCTGTTCCGCATGCCCGACCTGCTGTCGATCGGTCTCGGCGGCGGCAGCCATATCGATCCATCGTCGGCAAGGGTGGGTCCGCTCAGCGTCGGCTACCGGCTCACCGAGGACGCCCTTGTCTTCGGCGGCGCACAGATGACCGCGACCGATATCGCGGTCGCCGCCGGGCTGCTCGATATTGGCGACCGCTCCCGCACAGTGTCGATCTCGAAAGATCTGATCGCCGCGGCGCTCGCCGACGCCACGCGTCAGCTTGAAGAAAATATCGACCGCATGAAAACCGAGGCCGGCGACGCGCCGCTGATTGCCGTCGGCGGCGGCGCCTTCCTGGTGCCCGAAAAGCTCGCCGGCATTTCGCAGATCATCCGGGTCCCCTTCGGCGATTGCGCCAATGCGGTCGGCGCGGCAATCGCCCGCGTCAGCGGCGAGGCCGACCAGGTCTTCCGCGATCTCACCCGCGACGAAGCCATTGCGGCAGCGCTGGAAATCGCCGAACGCAAGGCGATCAACGCCGGCGCCGATCCGCGCAGCCTGAAGACGATCGAGATCGAGGATATGCCGATCGCCTACCTGCCGGGCAATTCACTGCGCGTCCGCGTCCGGGTTGCCGGCGCGCTTGATGGAATCGAGGCCAGCCGGGAGGTCGCTTAAGCAACGGCTCGTGCTCGTGATGCGGCCGGCCGCCTGGGTCCACAGGAGTGCACCGGTCTCCGTCAGGTTTGATCTCGCTCAAACCATCGTCCGGCAAGGGTCGTAAAATACAAATCAACGTCACCGCTGGAAGGGTCGTCGAGGATGTCCATCGCTGCCGAAACCGACAATCTGGAAGCCGCAATTCGCGCCGCGTTGTTGACGACACGCGCCACCACGATTTGCCCGTTCCACGCCAACGTTACGATCCGCGTCGGCGATGACGCGGCCGAAACCCACGCCTTCTATCGCGCCCGGAGCCTCGTCAAGCACGACGGCACGGGCTGGGATCATGAGTTGCTGATGGCCGAAATCGCGCGCCAGCTCGCCGAGGCAGCCGACGGCGTTTGCCCTCGGTGCTGCTCGGCAGACCGCGCCTGAGTTCCGAGAAGAGCTACCTGCCCCGGAACCGGGGCTTCCGGCGCTCCAGGAACGCCGCCACGCCTTCCTTGTGATCCTCGGTCATGCTCGCCAGCGCGAACTGGTCGAGGTCCATATGGCCAGCGAGATCATCCAGCGCATGCGCGAGGCGGTTGACCGTCAGCTTGGTCATGGCGACCGACAGCGGCGGCTGGGCCGCGACCTTGGCAGCGAGCGCCATGGCGGCGTCGAACGCCTTGCCGGGATCGGCCACCTCCTCCACCAGCCGCCATTCATAGGCCTCGGCGGCCGAAATACGCTGGTCGGCCAGGATCACGGCCTGCTTGGTGCGGGCCGGTCCCATCAAATGCAGCATTCGCGGCACGCTCTGCCAGCTCATGTTCATGCCGAGCCCGATCTCGGGCACGCGCATATGGGCATCGCGGGCCATGACGCGGAAATCCAGCGCNACCGCCAGCGCCACGCCGCCGCCGACGCAAAAGCCTTCGATGGCGCCGATCGTGATCTGTTCCATCTCCTGCCAGGCCCGCGTCAGCCGCGGCCCGAGCTTCAGGTGGCGGCGCAGGGCGCCGAGATCCATCGACTTGCGCGACCGCCCTTCCGGGTCCTTCAGGTCAAAGCCGGCGCTGAACGATCTGGCGCCGCCGGTCAGCACCACGACCGAGGTGTCGCCGTCATCCTCAAAGCTGCGCGCGGCGTCCGTGAGCTGGCGCATCGCGTCCGGCGACAGCGCGTTGATGCCGTCGCCGCGATCGAAACGCACGATGGCGATGCGGCCGTCCGGGCCCAGGCCTTTTTCGATCTTCACGTGTTCGGCCAATGCAGTGCCTCCCTGCCCGTTATTTCCGGAAATCTTAACGCACAAAGGGGCCGATTGGTGCGCGCACCTAAAGATGGCCCGTGCGATGATGGTCCGGCTTGCCGCCAAGCACCGGGAAACGGATCGTGGTGCCGAGCGTGATCCAGTTGGCGTTCTCGCCGGTGATGTTGCGGCCGTAGATCAGGTCGACCGAGAAAATCTCGTTGGGCCGGTAGCGTATCCCGGTCTGGAACCGGGGCTGCACGACACCAGGCGTATCCGAATGGCCCGCCTGCCCGAACGCTTCGATGGTCCATTGCAGGGTGTCCGTGAATTTCCAGTCGAACCCGATCCCATAAAACAGGTAATGACGGTCGAGGCCGCGATCCCACAACCAGCCGCCATTGAAATTGAGGCGGGTGTTTTCGCTGAGCCGGAACGTCGCCGGAACCACGGCAAAGGCAGAGAGANTGTCGCCGGTCAGCGCGTCGAAGGACCCGCCNGCGTAAATGGAAAAACCCAGCCTGCCGATGCCCGTCGGGGCGATATTCATCTTCGCCTTCGGCTGGAGCGTCATGCTCCATTCGCCGTCGCTGCGCGCCCGGTTGGTGAGCATACTCAGTTCGACCGGCTTGAACGGATTGACCACGCAGGACGGGTTGGCGACCGCTGAAAAATCGGTGTTGGAGGCCGCCGACAGCCAGCTCTCGATCTTGCACGAACCGGCTTCGCCAATGTCGGCCGCATCGACGGCATAGGCGCCATTCGCAGCCCGCGCCGCTCCTGCCGGAAGCCAGGCCAAAATGCCCGCCGCGACCGCTGCTGCGATATGCCCTGCCCCGATCCCCATCGGCAAATGCTAGCAGAGTCCCCGCCTCGACATAGCCCGGATTTTGCGCCTATCCTCCCCCCATGAGCGACCATGACCACGACCACCACCACGACCACGACCATTCCGAGTTGTCGGAGACCGAGCTGCGCGTGCGCGCGCTGGAAACGGTCCTGACCGAGAAAGGCTACGTCGATCCCGCCGCGCTCGACCTGCTGATCGATCTCTACGAGAAGAAAATCGGCCCCCGCAACGGCGTCCGCGTCGTTGCCAAGGCATGGAGCGATCCGGACTATCATGCACGGCTGATGAAGGACGCAACCGCCGCGATCGCCGAACTCGACTATTCCGGCCGCCAGGGCGAACACATGGTGGTCGTGGAAAATACCCCCGAGCAGCACAACATGGTCGTGTGCACGCTGTGCTCCTGTTACCCGCATCCGGTGCTGGGGCTGCCGCCGGTCTGGTACAAATCCGCGCCCTATCGCTCCCGCGCGGTCTCCGATCCGCGCGGCGTCCTGAAGGATTTCGGCGTGGCGCTGCCGGACGCCACCAAGATACGGGTCTGGGATTCCACGGCAGAAATCCGCTACCTCGTGCTGCCGATGCGGCCTGAAGGGACCGAAGGCTGGAGCGAGCAGCAGCTCGCCGAGCTCGTCACCCGCGACAGCATGATCGGCACCGGCCTGCCGAAACAGCCTGGCGAGGTCACCTGATGGACGGCGCGCATGACATGGGCGGCGCCAAGGGTTTTGGTCCGGTCGTCCCCGAGCCGAACGAGCCGGTGTTTCATGGCGACTGGGAGCGCCGCGCCTTTGCGCTGACGGTCGCGATGGCGCGCCCGGGCGGCTGGAACATCGACATGTCGCGCTTTGCCCGCGAGAACCGCCCGCCCGAGGATTACCTCAGCAAAAGCTATTTTCAGATCTGGCTGGCTGGCCTCGAAACGCTGATGATCGAGCGCGGGCTGGTGACGCGTGAGGAAATCGAGGCCGGCAAGCTGCTCTCGCCTCCCAAGCCCGGCGTCAAACCGATCGCGCCCGATGAGGTCACACCGGCAATCCGGCGCGGCGGGCCGACCGAACGCGCGCCGAAGGCGCCGGCGCTGTTTGCGGTCGGCGAGACCGTGCGGATGAAGGACATCCACCCGGTGACGCATACAAGGCTGCCGCAATATGTTCGCGGCCATCTCGGCACCATCGAACTCAATCATGGCTGCCACGTCTTCCCCGACACCAACTCGCTCGGCAAGGGCGAAGATCCGCAATGGCTTTACACCGTGCGGTTCGACGGGCCGGAATTGTGGGGCAAGGACGCCGACCCGACGCTCAGCGTCTCCGTCGACGCCTGGGAATCCTATCTGGAGCGCGTGTGACCAATCTTACCCCTCAACAGGCGATGCGGGCGGCGGTCGCCGTCCCCGGCGTGCCCCGCGACCAGGACGGCCCGGTGTTTCGCGAGCCGTGGGAAGCCCGGGCTTTCGCCATGGCGCTGGCGCTGCATGAGGCCGGCGTCTTCACCTGGAAGGAATGGGCGGAGACGCTGGGCGCGCAGATCAAGCGTGCACAGGCCGCCGGCGATCCCGACACCGGCGAGACCTACTATCAGCATTGGCTGGCTACACTGGAGACGCTGGTCGCCGCCAAGGGCGTCGCGACGTCGGATCTGCTGCACCGCTACCGCGACGCCTGGGATCACGCCGCCGACCGTACCCCGCATGGCGCGCCGATCGAGCTGACGCCCGGGGATTTTGCGGAATAGCTCCGTCGTCATACCCGCGAAAGCGGGTATCCAGTACGCCGCGGCTTATCGGTTCAAACCCGACTTCACTGCGAAACGCCGACGGCCGACGGTCGTCGATTGGCGTTTTCGGCCAACCGCGTCGGATTCCTCAAAGCGTGCTTGAATTCCGACCGCGAAATGAACGGCCATGCGAGGCGATCTCCGGCCGTCAGGAACTCGGCGGCATGTTCAGGAGAGATCGCATTGGGCCAGCTCAGCCACCGCAACAGCGCCGGCCGAACGCGCCGCAACGGGTGGAGTCCAGGCAGATACATCTTTGGCCAGCTGTATTGAAAATCGCTGTCGAGGAACAGGACCCAGCGCAGCACTTCCCGGCGCGTGCGCGACTCCGCGTAGCGACCGACCAGCCGGTGCCCGCACATGTCACTGTAGAGCAGCCAGGTCATGCCCGCGAACGCCATGATCGCAGCATCGCTGGTCTCGGGGATGCTATCCTCGAACTGGTCGTTGCTGATCTTTCCTGAAACGAGAAGCCTGATGTTTCTGGAAAGCTGGTCGCGGGCTGACCGATCTATCATCATCCTAGTCACATTCGCGTCGATCGACGTTACGCAAATCTTATACGAAACCCGTATTTTCCCCGTCTTAACCACTTAGTTCAAACCCTATCGATCTGGTTCAGAACCGGGCCCGGAATGGCCGGAATCCGGCCGGCAGACGATGGAAACGGCCTCCCGTCTCACTTTCCCGCATATTCGCGCCAGCCATTGGCCCGCAACGCGCAGGCCGGGCATTCGCCGCAGCCATAACCCCAATCGTGCTGCGCGCCGCGCTCGCCGAGATAGCAGGTGTGGGAGTGCTCGCGGATCAGGTCGACCAGCCCCGCCCCGCCGAGGTCCTGCGCCAGCTTCCAGGTGGAGGCCTTGTCGAGCCACATCAGCGGCGTGTGCAGCTCGAAATTCTTCGCCATGCCGAGGTTGAGCGCGGATTGCAGCGCCTTGATCGTTTCGTCGCGGCAATCCGGATAGCCGGAATAGTCCGTCTCGCACATGCCGCCGACGATGTGACGGATACCGCGCCGGTACGCCAGCGCCGCCGCGAAGGTGAGGAACACCAGGTTGCGGCCGGGCACGAACGTATTGGGCAGGCCGTCCGCATCCATTGTGATCTCGACGTCCCGCAACACCAGGTTGCGGCCGGGCACGAACGTATTGGGCAGGCCGTCCGCANCCATTGTGATCTCGACGTCCCGCGTGAGTGCGGTGTCGGAAATTTCAGCCAGCGTCGGAATTTCCAGCGTATGGNTCTCGCCGATTTTTGCCGTCCAGTCCGGCCGCAAGGCTGTGATGCCGGACAGCAGGCGTTCGCGGCATTCGAGCTCGATCGCATGGCGCTGGCCGTAAGCGAAGCCGAGCGTTTCGACCCGGGCAAAGCGCTGCAGGGCCCAGGCCAGGCAGGTGGTGGAATCCTGCCCGCCGGAGAACAGCACCAGCGCGGTTTCGGNGGAAGATGGGTCGGTCATGGGGNCCAATTAGCATTCCCGGACCTTGAGGCCAATCGGTGGAAATTGCCTCGATCCTGGCCTGTTCCGCTGGGATCGGCATCCCACCTACGGCATAAAGCGGCAGCCTCTTTCGAAAACGGAAATGCCATGACCCCTTCCCGCGATATCTCACGGCTCATCGAAATCATGGCGGCGCTGCGTACGCCCGTAACGGGTTGTCCCTGGGACCTCGAGCAGGACTTTGCGACGATTGCGCCCTACACCATCGAGGAGGCCTATGAGGTCGCCGATGCCATCACGCGCGGCGACCTCGACGATCTGCGCGAGGAACTCGGCGATCTCCTGCTGCAGGTCGTCTATCACGCCCGCATGGCGGAAGAGCTGGACGCCTTTGTTTTCGGCGATGTGGTCGAAGCGATCACGCGGAAGCTGATCCGCCGCCATCCGCATGTGTTCGCCGACAAGGACGGCAACATCGCGCCCGCCGGCGTCAAGAGCGCCTGGGAGCGCATCAAGGCCGAGGAAAAGGCCGAGCGCGCGGCGCGGCGACCGCCGGAAGAAACTTTGCACCAGTCGCTGCTTTCCAGCGTGAAGGCGGGGCTGCCGGCGCTCGCACGCGCCATGGAATTGCAGCGCAAGGCGTCCACCGTCGGCTTCGACTGGAACGATCCCCGCGCGGTGCTGAGCAAGATCCGCGAGGAAGCCGATGAGATCGAGGCCGCGCTCGATCGCAACGACAAGCAGGAACTGGCGGAAGAAACCGGCGACCTGCTGTTCGCGCTGGTCAATCTGGCCCGCCATGTCGGCGCCGATCCCGACGCGGCCTTGCGCGCCACCAACGCCAAGTTCGAGCGCCGCTTTGCCTATATCGAGCGCGCGCTCGCGGCGAAGGGGCGCTCACTCGAAGGCGCAACGCTGGAAGAGATGGACGCGCTGTGGAACGAGGCGAAGCGCGAACGCTGAATTTCGAGCTCACGCCACGCGCGGCACGGCCGCGAAGCGATTGACCACGATATCGCGCTTGGTTTCGTCGACGCGCACCGTCATATCGAAGCGGCCGTCGTGAAGCTCCTTGGTGAGCACTTCGGCATTGCGGTGCAGCCAGCTGATGCCGGCGCCGTCGGCGGCGTCGATCGACAGATCGAGCGTCGTGCGCGTGGCCGCCAGCCGCTCCTCGATCGCCGTCAATAGCTCGTTGATTCCCTCCCCGGTCGCGGCGGAGACCAGAAAGCACGGCCGCTCCGGCGGACGGCGGGACGCGATGTTGCGCAGGTTCTCGCGCTCGTCGGAATCGAAGCGGTCGATCTTGTTCCAGACTTCGAGGATGCGCCCGCCGGCATCAGGATCGATGCCAAGCTGGCGCAGCACGGCATCGACATCGTGCTCCTGCGCCTCCGCATCCTCATGCGAGATGTCGCGGACGTGGAGAATGATGTCGGCCTCCAGCACCTCTTCCAGCGTGGCGCGGAACGCGGCGACGAGCTGCGTCGGCAGGTTGGAAATGAAGCCGACGGTGTCCGACAGCATCGCCTTGCCGCCATGCGGCAGGCTCAGCGCGCGCAAGGTCGGATCCAGCGTCGCAAACAGCATGTCCACCGCCTGGACATCGGCGCGCGTCAGGCGGTTGAACAGCGTCGACTTGCCGGCGTTGGTGTAGCCGACCAGCGCCACGACGCGGTACGGCACGCGCTGCCGGCCGGCGCGGTGCAGCCGCCGCGTCGCCTGCACCTTCTTGAGTTCGTTTTCCAGCCGCGTGATGCGGTCGCCGATCAGGCGGCGGTCGGCTTCGATCTGGGTTTCGCCGGGGCCGCCCATGAAGCCGAAGCCGCCGCGCTGGCGCTCCAGATGGGTCCATGACCGCACCAGGCGGCTGCGTTGATAGTTCAGATGCGCCAGTTCGACCTGCAGCGCGCCTTCCTTGGTCTTGGCGCGGCGGCCGAAGATTTCCAGGATCAGGCCGGTGCGGTCGAGCACCTTGGTGCTCCAGGCCTTCTCGAGATTGCGCTGCTGAATCGGCGACAGCGCGCAGTCCATCACCACCAGTTCGATATTATGGCCCGCGATCAGGCCGTTGATTTCCTCGACCTTGCCCTTGCCGAGATAGGTCGCCGGCCGGATCTGGCCGACCGGCGCGATCACGGCATCGGCGATCGTGAGGTCGATAGCCCTGGCCAGGCCCGCGGCCTCATCGAGCCGGGCTTCGAAATCGCGCACGGAATCATTCGCCTGCGCATCGGCATCGCCGCGNCGCATTCGCAAATACGGGCCGATGACGATCACCCGCCCGCTTTGTTGACCCTCAGCCGACCGCGGACGATCGGCGCTCCCTTTACGGTCGAGGGGTTCCAATCAGTTCACTCTCAAGCCGGAGCATCCTCGCCGCCTTCGAACAACTGAATCGGAGCTCCCGGCATGATCGTCGAGATCGCATGCTTGTAGACAAGCTGCGAATGACCGTCGCGCCGAAGCAGCAAGCAGAAGTTGTCGAACCAGGTAACAATCCCTTGCAGCTTTACTCCGTTGACCAGGAAGATCGTCAGTGGCGTTTTTGTTTTACGAACGTGATTTAGGAAGGTGTCTTGTAGGTTTTGTGCGCGGTCTGCCGCCATTGTTTTTGTCCCGCCGTCTCGTGCTTTCTTTTTGTTAAGCCGGTTGTTGCTCTCTCACGGAGCCTGCCCCGACTCGCCGGCTTCCCCTGAGATCCCCCTCCGGTCGGCTCGGCGGTTTGATTAGAAGGTACGCGCGGTTTTAAGGCAAGCCAGTTCGGGCCCCGCCTGCCCGGAACCCAGTGGCCATTCTCCTTAAAACTGCCGAAAGAGATAAATATTCCAAAGCAAGTGCATGGATCGGTGCAAATGACACGATTTGAGTCGCGGATTCCGGCACGTCACGAACAACGATTCACTCAAGGTTTTAGCCGACACCAAGCGCCTTGAGCTTGCGGTGCAGCGCCGAACGCTCCATGCCGACGAATTCGGCCGTGCGCGAGATGTTGCCTGAAAACCGGCTGATCTGCGCGATCAGGTAGTCACGTTCGAACACTTCCCGCGCCTCGCGCAGCGGTAGCCCCATGATGTGCTCGCCGTTGTTGCTGGTCGGCATCGCCGGCACCATGGAGCCCACATCCTGCGGCAGCATGTCGGCGGTGATGATCGCTTCAGGACCGCCGCCGGCCAGAATCATGACCCGCTCGACATTGTTGCGGAGCTGACGGACGTTGCCGGGCCAGACATGCGATTGCAGGACCGCCATCGCATCCTGCCCGATCTGCCGCTTCGGCAGGCCGGTCGCCGCCGAGATCTGGTCCATGAAATAGTCGATCAGTTCGGGGATGTCCTCGCGGCGCTCCGACAGCGGAGGCACGCGGATCGGCACCACCGAGAGGCGATGGTAGAGGTCCTCGCGGAAGCGCCCTTCCGCGATCTCTTCCTCCAGGTTGCGCGCCGTGGAGGAGATGATGCGGACGTCGACATGGATCTTGGCCGTGCCGCCCGAGCGCTGAAAGGTCTGATCGACCAGCACGCGCAGGATCTTGTTCTGGGTCTCGCGCGGCATATCGGCGATTTCGTCGATGAACAGCGTGCCGCCATGGGCCTCTTCCAGCGCCCCCGGCTTGCGCGCCTGCTCGCCGTTCGACTGCTCGATGCCGAACAGTTCGACCTCCATCCGCTCCGGCGTGATCGCCGCGGCGTTGATGACGACGAACGGTCCTTCTGCACGGCTCGATGCATTGTGCAGNGTCCGCGCGACCAGTTCCTTGCCCGAGCCGGACGGCCCGACGATCAGGATGCGGCTGTTGGCTTTCGCCGCGCGGTCGATGGTCTGGCGCAACTGGTTCATNCAGGCGGAGCGTCCGGTGAGAACGCTCGCGGTGGGCGCCAGCTGCTTGAGTTCNTTGACTTCGCGCTTGAGGCGCGAATTCTCCAGNGCCCGCGTCGCNACNAGGATCAGCCGGTCNGACTTGAACGGCTTTTCGATGAAGTCNTAGGCGCCGCGCTTGATCGCGGCGACNGCGGTCTCGATGTTGCCGTGCCCGGAGATCATCACCACGGGAACGTCGGCATGCTCCTTCTTGACNTGCTCCAGCAATTGCAGCCCGTCGAGCTTGGAGCCCTGCAGCCAGATATCGAGGAACACCAGATGCGGCCGGCGGCTGGCGATCTCGCCCAGCGCCGAATCGCTGTCGCGCGCAGTACGGGTATTGAAGCCTTCATCCTCCAGGATGCCCGCAACGAGGTCACGAATATCGGCTTCATCATCGACAATCAGAATGTCACTGGCCATGGGTTACACCTGTCTTGTCAGTTGCCTGTCGCGGCTTCGGTTCTTGCTTGATCATTGGTCGTGGATGCCGCGTCATTGGTTTCGCTCGACGACCCTTTTGTTTCACTGTCGCGCCGATTTGCTTCCGCAGACGGCTTCTTCGCCTGACCGGAGACGGCAAACCGCAGCCGCATCCAGGCGCCGCGCTGCCCGGGACGGAAATCGGAGGCGTCCTTGAGTTCGATGCGGCCGCCATGGTCTTCCAATACGCGGCCAACAATGGCGAGCCCAAGGCCGGTGCCCTTCGCGCGCGTCGTCACATAGGGCTCCAGCAGCCGCGCGCGGCTCACCTTGGGCAGTCCGATGCCATTGTCGATCACATCGATCACGATGTCGTCGTTTTCGCGCGCGGCGACGACGTCGATGCGCCCCTTGCCGAGCTCTTCCGGCGGCACCTGCTCGATCGCCTCGGTCGCATTCTTGATGATGTTGGTCAGGGCCTGCGAGATCAGCCGGCGGTCGAACTGCGCGCGCATCGGGTCCTGCTTGATATCGGCCTCGATATCGAGATCGGGATGCCCGACCTTCATGAGGAATACCGCCTGCCGCACGGTGTCGGCGACGTCCTCGCCTTCCATGACCGGCTTTGGCATCCGCGCGAAGCGGGAGAATTCATCGACCATCCGCCTGATGTCGTCGACCTGTCGTACGATGGTTTCGGTACATTGTTCGAAGATGTTCTTGTCTTCGATGATGACCTTGCCGAATTTGCGGCGGATTCGCTCGGCGGAGAGCTGGATCGGCGTCAGCGGGTTCTTGATTTCATGGGCGATGCGGCGCGCCACGTCGCCCCACGCCGATGTGCGCTGCGCCGAGACCAGCTCCGTGATGTCGTCGAGCGTGATGATGTAGCTNTCGCGCGCGCCGCTGGTCTGCTCGGCGCTGACGCGGACCGACAGGTTGCGCTCGTGGCCGTCGCGCATGATGGTGATCTGGCCCTGCACCAGGCGCTGCGTCCCGTCGCGCGCGGTCTTCATCATCTCGTCGAGCTCGGGCAGCACGTCCGACAGCGGATGGTCCAGCGTCTCCGATTCGGCGTGNCCGATCAGCTTCTCGGCCGAGCGGTTCAGAATGCCGACGCTGCCCGACGCGTCGACGCCGATAATGCCGGCGCTGGCCGAGGACAGCACCGCCTCGATGAANCGGCGGCGGCTGTCGATCAGGTCAGAGGCGCTGACCAGCTCGTCACGCTGGCTGCGCAGTTCGGCCGTCATCTTGTTGAAGGTCTCGCCGAGCTGCGCGAGGTCGCCCTCGGATTTGTGGACCGGCACCTGGACGTGCAGATCGCCGGTCGAGACGATATTGGCCGCGCTCATCAGATTGCGGATCGGCGCCACCAGCCAGTTGGCGAAATTCAATCCGATCAGCACCGAGGCCATCAAAATCGTCAGCGCGATCACCGCGAACATCAGCGCGAAGGTGACCTGGATGCCGAGCCGGCGGGCTTCGATCTGGGCATATTCGGCCACGCTGGCCTGTGTCTGCTTCAGCTGGCTGACCACCCGCGGCTCGAGCAGCCGGGCAACGTACAGGAACGTGTCAGTGAAGCCGTGCAGGCGAATGACCGCTGCGACATAGTTTTCTTCCGGGAAGACCCCGATCTCCGGCTTGGTGTCGCTGACGTCGTTGAGGAACTCCTGGGGCGGCGTCGCAAATTGCTGCTTGATGCCGGTTTGCGCCGTCACCAGCACGTTGCGATCCTTGTCGATCAGCATCGCGCCCGGCAAATTGCGTGACGCCGCGTTGTTGGTCAGCAGCTCGAAAAACGACTGCCGGTCCTGGTCGTAAAGCGGCCGCGCATTCGACAGATCGTTGGCCATCCCCAGGATGTCGCTGTTGATCAGATAGGCGTGCTCATTGACGTAGGCACGGGCAATGTTCAGCGAGTTCTCGATCGCGGCTCGCGTCGGCCCGGAAAACAGCCTGTCGAGGCCACGATCAAGGGTGACATTGGCGACAATGGCCACCACGACCGCTGGGAGCACGGCGATGACGGAGAACAGGCCGACGATCTGGACGTGCAGCCGCGCTGCCGCCCGGCCCCGCCGCCTCGCCTGGATCACCATCCAGACTTCGCGGACGATGATGCCGACCAGCAGCAGGACGGTCGCCGCATTGATCAGCAGGAACGAATAGACAACGTGGCGCGTCGGCTCGATCGGCGTCAGGCCGGCCAGGACCATGAAGGTCAGAAATGCCGACAGCAGCGCGATCGCGACCGCAAACGGCGCCACCCATTTCCGCAGGATCCCTCCTCCGGATTCGGCAAGCGACGGATCGAATGATGGTGCCGAGGTCGTCTCTGCGGTGGTCATTCCGGCAATCGGTGAGCTGAAAGGGCACAGGCCCGCCTATTCGCGGACTGATGCATTCATATCACAATGTTGCTTAAATGCGGCATCAGTAAGATCATCGTATTATCAAGCATTTACGGGCATTATTTCCACGCAAGTGATAAAATTACCAAAACGCCGAATCACGAATGCGGGCCTCACCGGCCATTCACCGCAACGTAACGGCAACCCATTGGGCCAGCCGGCATCGGCAAGCTTTGTCGCATAATCGGACAAGGCATGGGGGATTCAGGAAAGACGCTCGAGCGGTCCTGCCCCAGAAACGTGCAGCAACGTTTCGAACCCGAGGTCCCATCCTGCCCAAGCTCCCGCGCGGCCCTGCCGGCCCCGCATCCATCGTCGCTGCCATGAAGGCGGTAACCGGCCTTCCGGCCAAGGCACGTGCCAGCTTTGCCAGGGGGCGATCGGTTCGCGGCACCTATGCCCCGTCCGATCAGGCCAGGGAGATCACCAGATCCTGCAGCTTCACCAAGCCATCGCGCGTGCTGGCGCGCTTCTCGGTGGAAGGAGGCCTCGACGCCGACGACACGTTGCTGCGCGGCTTCGGCTTCCGGCTTGGCAGCGATGGCCAGCGCTCGGAAATATTCACACAGAGCGCCCCGGTTCATTTCGCGAGGACGCTTGACCAGATGCTGGCTTTCCTCCGAGCGCGCATGCCAGGACCCGACGGCAGGCCGGACGTGGAAAAGGTCGAGGCATTTTCAGTCGCCAATCCCGAGACGCTGCATCAGGCAAGTTACATCGCCGCGCATCCGCCGCCGGCAAGCCTGGCGTGCACAACCTATTGGGGCGTGCACGCGTTTCCGGCGACGAACTCAAAGGGTGAGACAAGGTTCATCAAGTTCAAGGTCGCGCCGGTTGGCGAACAGGCGACGGCGCCCAAGGTCCGGTTAAAGCCTGCCGAGCTATTGCACGGCGACCTCGAATCCCGGATCGCGGCGCGCGACATCAGGTTCAGCGTCATGGCGCTGCTGGATCGTCCCGGTGATCCCGTCATGGACGTGACCGTCCGATGGCCCGACGAGGACGGACGCGAAGCGGTGCGGCTGGGAACGATCGTGATTACCGGTGTTGAGGC
>JGI25153J46596_10000462_pt1 | contig 25965 bp, 26 predicted proteins | sample AraplaMF_Col_mMF_FD_46596 | JGI IMG/M metagenome (IMG submission 46596)
GAGCCGGAGTTCAGGTTGACGACGTTCTTCTCCTTGGCGAGGTTCGCGATGGCAAGGCCGACGCCCGAGCTCGCGAGGTCGACGAACACGTCGACCTTCTCGACGTCGATCCACTGCTTGCCGATATTGGTGCCGACGTCGGGCTTGTTCTGGTGGTCGGCCGAGATCAATTCGACCTTCCAGCCCTTGGCGAGCAGCCCGGAATCCTCGATCGCCATCTGCGCGGCGATGGTCGAGCCGGGGCCGCCGATGTCGGCGTAGAGACCGGACTGGTCCCCGAGACTTCCAATCTTCACGACCTTGTCGAGCGTTTGCGCAAATGCGCCGCCGGCAAATACCAGACTCGTGGTCATGACCAGCGCTGCAATGGATCGCTTCATCTATCCTCCGGAAATTTTTTTGAGCGTTCGTTGAAATAGCAAAACCATTATGGCTGGCCTTGCTTCAGCCGCCTAGCCGTTGCGGCCAATCGTCATGCGGCGGATATTCCGCGGCGCGGCGAATTCGCGGGGGATGCTCGACGATATCGGGAAATGCGCGCCTCAGCGCCAGAGCATGCGAATGCTGACGTAGACGACGGCGAGACAGATGAAGATCAGCGCCACCGGCAGGCGCGGCTTCGNCGCCGCNTCCGGNGCGGTTTGCTTCGGCCGGGCGGGCGGGCGGCGGAATGCGGTGACGTTGCCGTTGTCCTTGGGCGGTTCGCTGGGGCGGGTAGGAATCTGCGGCGGCGTTCCGGTGCCACCCATCTCCGCATAGTACCGCTTGTAGATGAGCTGGATGGTGGCTTCCGAGGCGTCAGCCTCCGTCTGGCGGGCAAGCAATTGCCGGTAGCCTTCGAGAAAACTCTGCGCCTCCGGGGGCAGNGCGGAAAACCCGTTCAGCTTGGCCATCATCTTCCAGGTTGCAAAATCTGCCCTCGCGCGCGTATCGGCGCGGCGTGCGATCAACATGTCGGCAGCTTTTGTTGGCATGGCCCGGGTCGGTTCTTCCCTATGTCATTCTATCTGAAATTTAGGCGTTGCCGGTAATGAAGAGAAGGGCCGAGATTACATAATCCCTCAGCGTCAGCAGTATCGCCGAAATAACATCAAGATTTAGGCCNAGCNGCGCGCCGATCACCGGAAGCAGGATCAGAAGGCCGAGCAGGATCAGCATTCCATAGGGTTCCAGCCGTGACAGCGGGTAAGCCAGCACCCGCGGCAGCAGCCCGACGGCGACCCGGCCGCCATCCAGCGGCGGGATCGGCATCATGTTGAAGATCGCCAGCACGATATTGATCAAGAAAGCATTNTTGAGGTTGTCGGCGGTCCATTTGGCGGCGTCTGCCGGCACCAAGGGCAGCGCGTGGAAGGTTAACGCCGCGAGTGTCGCCAGAACGATGTTGATGGCGGGCCCGGCCAGCGCCACCCAGACCATGTCGAGCCGCGGATGGTTAAGGTTCCGGAAATTCACCGGGACCGGCTTGGCATAGCCGAACAGGAACGGGGAGTGCGCCAGCAGCAGCATGCCCGGCAGAATCACCGTGCCAAAGGGATCGATGTGCTTGAGGGGATTGAAGCTGACCCGGCCGAGCTGCCAGGCGGTATTGTCGCCGAGCCGGTAGGCCACGAAGGCGTGGGCCGCCTCATGGAACGTGATGGCGACGAGAAGGGGGAGAATCCAGATGGAAACGTCGTACAAAGAAATGTTCACGAGATCCCGCTCAGTTGAAAGCTATGGAGATGGCGTCGCGCGTTGCGCGTCTCAAGGAAATTTCATCAAGATGGTTTGCGATGGTCGAGCGCAAGTGATCCGCGAGCAGCCTGCCNGCCTGTGACAGATCAGCGGTGCGATGCAGGCAAATGTCCGCGGCGGGCAGTCGTGGCATGCCGTCGCGCTCCGACAGCGGACGCAGCTTCGGGGGAAATGTGCTGGCCTTTACGACGGTTACCGCAAGCCCCTGCGCCGCCACCGACTCGACCGCCGCCAGGCTGTGGCTGACAAAGGCCAGCCGCCACGGCCGCTTGGCGGCGTCCAGCGCCTCCATCGCCCATTTCCGGAACAGGCAGCCCTGCGGATAGAGCGCAAGCGGGAGGGGGTTCTGCTGCTCCACGGGATGAAATGCGCCGGTGGCCCAGGCGGCCTGTTCGCGGCGCAGGAATTCACCTTCGCCCCGTCCTTCCGGGTGCATCGCAATGATGAGGTCATAGTCCTTGCCGAGGCGCGAGGGCATGGAAGAGGTGAGCCCCGTCTCCATCTCGATGTGGACCAAGGGGTAACAGACGGCGAAACTGGCCAGCAACGGCGGAACGATCAGGGTTCCATAGTCGTCCATCACGCCGAGGCGCACGACGCCCTCGACCTTGCTTTCCCTCAGTTTGCCGACGGCCTCGTCGTTCAGCGTCAGGATGCGCCTTGCGTATCCGAGCAGCCCTTCGCCCGCCGAGCTCAAATCGACGCTGGCCTTGGTGCGGTTGAACAGCTCGACGCCGAGGCGTCCTTCCAGGCGCTTGATCTGCATGCTCACCGCGGACTGGGTCCGGTTAAGCTGGGTCGCCGCACGCGTGAAGGAGCGGCTGTCAGCTACCGCCACGAAAGCCTTCAGGAGATCTGGATCGAGGGCAGNGGTTCNCATAACGGAACGTGATTTCCTCTATCATNAGAATTCCATTCCTTGATTACTATTCCTTCCCTACCTTGCCGGCAAGCGAGAAGGAATAGTGAATGGGCGAGGCATGGGGTGTGCTGGCGGCGGTCCTGTCGAGCGGCCTGGGCGGGACTTCGATCGGGGCAACGCGTTATCTGGTGAATGCGATCGATCCGCTGGCGATCGGTTCGTTCCGGTTCGGTATCGGATTTCTGTTGTTGCTCCCGGTGGCCCTTTTGCAGGGCGGCCGCTGGTCGCCGCGGGCCGATTGGCTCGGTGTCGCCGGATTGGGCGTGCTGTACTTCGCCCTGTTTCCGATCCTGTTCAATGCATCTCTGATTTTCACGACGGCAGCGCGCGGGGCGCTAGCCTTGTCGACGCTTCCGCTGCTGACGATGGTGGTGGGTGCGGCGATCGGCAGCGAGGCCCTCACGTTGCGCAAGTCGATCGGTGTGGCGGTCGCAACGCTTGGAGTAGCCTTGGCGCTCTTGTCGGGTCTTGCTGCGGCCCCGCCGGGCGCCTGGCGCGGCGATCTCCTGATGGTTGCCGCAGCGCTTTGCATGGCGCTCTACAGCATCTGGTCCAAACCGCTGATCGCTCGCTCCGGGCCGATTTCCTTTACGACGGTGTCCATGGGCGTCGGGGCGATATGTCTCGTCCTGATCGCGTACTGCCGCGGCAGTTTTGCGCCTGTTGCGGCGTTCGAGGTTCCGCAATGGCTGGCCGCCATCTATCTCGGCGCCTTCGGCAGCGCGTTGACGTTTTATCTTTGGGCATTCGCACTGGAGCGCACGACGCCGACCCGCGTCGCAATCTCGGTCACCGTCAATCCGATCACCGCCTCGCTTGTCGGCGCGGCAGTGCTGGATGAACCGCTCCGCTGGAATCTCGTGGCCGGCATCGTGACGGTCTTCGCCGGCATCTGGATCGCGACCACGGCGGGGCGGCGTCCCGCACCTGGGCAGGTTTGTGCGAGGCCGCCCGCCTGACAGGTGTGCGTCACTGGGGAACGGTCTCCTGGTATTGCTTCAGGCCGTCATCGAGGCGCACCCAGGCCATCTTTTCCGAGACCCAGATGTGCTCGGTCGGCGCAAAGGCGTTGCGGTCGTCGAACGCGGCCAGTGCGACGCCGACCGCGGTGCCGTTGGTGCGCCGGGAAAACAGCCGGGTGCCGCACACTTTGCAGAACACCCGCTCCACCGCCTCCGATGACGGATAGTGCGCGGTTTCACCCTCGATCGTGAGCGAGCGCGGGTCGAACAGCGCGCGGGCATAGAATGGCGAGCCCATCGCCTTCTGGCAGTTGCGGCAATGGCAGATGCGGACATTGAGCGGCTCGCCCTCGGCCTTGAAGCGGACCGCGCCGCAGAAGCATCCGCCTTCTCTGGTCATGAGGACCTCAATACGTCGCCCGGCCGCCGGAAATGTCGAACACCGCGCCGGTCGAGAAGGCGCAGTCCTCCGACGCCAGCCACGCCACCATCGCCGCGAGTTCTTCGACCAGGACAAAGCGGTTCTTCGGGATCTTCGACAGCATGAAATCGATGTGCTGCTGCGTCAGCTGGTCGAAGATCGCGGTCTTCGCTGCCGCGGGCGTCACCGCGTTGACGAGAATGTCGTGCTGCGCGAGCTCCTTGCCGAGCGATTTTGTCAGCGCGATCAGGCCGGCCTTGGAGGCCGAATAGTGCGCGGCGTTCGGATTGCCTTCCTTGCCGGCGATCGAGGCGATGTTGACGATGCGGCCGTATTTCTGCCGGATCATCTGAGGGACCACCGCCTTGCAGCAGATGAAGGGGCCGTCGAGATTGATGCGCAGCACCTTGCGCCATTCCTCGAGGTCGGTTTCCCACACGGTGGCGTTGACGCCGGCGATGCCGGCATTGTTGACCAGGATATCGATTTGGCCGAGCGCCTTCAGCGTCTCGTCACGCGTCTTCTCGACCGCGGCGAGATCCGAGACGTCGACCTTGAACGCCGTGACGGCGGGGCCGATTTCCCTGGCGGCCTTTTCGGCCAGCGGCAGGTCGAAATCCCAGATCGCGACCTTCGCGCCGGATGCTGCGAAGCGCTCGGCGATGGCGCGGCCAAAACCCTGCGCCCCGCCGGTGACGACGGCGCAGCGGCCGTTGAGATCGATCTTGTTCATGCTGGAAGCCTTCGATTGCGTGGACGTCAGAGCATGAAGCCGCCATCGACGACGAGGTCGACGCCGGTGGTGAACGCAGCTTCGTCGCTCGCAAGATAGACCGCCATGGCCGCGATTTCCTCCGCGGTGCCCAGCCGGCCCATCTTCTGGCGGGCGATGAACAGCTCCTTGCCCTGCGGGCCGACGGCCGCGGCCCGGTCGAGCATCGAGGGGGTCTCCACGGTGCCGGGGCAGATGCTGTTGCAGCGGATGCCCTGGGTGATGAAGTCAAGCGCAACCGCGCGCGTGAGCAGCGAAACGGCCGCCTTGGACGCACTGTAGACATAGCGGTTGGCCGGCGGCCGGAGCGCCGCGCAAGACGAGATGTTGACGATGCTGCCGCCTCCGCCCGCCAGCATCGCCGGCAGAAACGCCTTGATGGTGCGGTGCATGGATTTGACGTTGAGGTCGAACGAGAAGTCCCAGTCCTGCTCCGAACAATCCAGGATGGTTCCGTGGTGCACGAAACCCGCCGCGTTGAGCAGAATGTCGATCTTTCCAATGCGCTTGGCAAAGGCATCGACCTCGGGGGTGCTGCGAACGTCGAGCCGTGCGGTCTCGGCCACGCCTTCCTTGCCCAGCGTGGCGATGCCGCTTTCATTGATGTCGGTGGCGATCACCGTGGCGCCTTCGCGCGCGAATGCGATTGCGCATGCACGGCCGATGCCCGCCGCTGCAGCGGTGACAACAGCACGCTTTCCCTTCAGGCGATCTGACATTTCTTGTTCTCCCTGCTTCCTCTTTCGTCATTGCGAGAAACTCGCGACAAAATTGCAAAGCAATTTGCGCTGAGCAACGAAGCAATCCATCCATCCCCGTGCGGAGAGGTGGATTGCTTCGCTTCGCTCGCGGTGACGAGTCTTATACCCTAGTGATTATCCCGCGCCACGCCGACNGTGCCGGCGATNTTCTGATAGCGCGTGGCGAGCTCCATGCAGGCGCCGGTGGCTTGCTGGCCGACGGTCGAGCGATAGACCTCCTGCCACGGCGTCTGGTTGGCCGGGTAGGGGAAGCCGCCCTTGGTCTTGAGCTCGGCGCGGCGTTTCTTCAATTCATCGCTGGTGATCAGGATGTTGGCGTCGCCCTTGTTGAGGTCGATGCGGACCTTGTCGCCGGTCCGCAAGATCGCCAGCCCGCCATCGGCGGCGGCCTCCGGCGAGGCGTTGAGGATCGAGGGCGAGCCCGAGGTACCGGACTGCCTTCCGTCGCCGATGCAGGGCAGCGACAGGATGCCGCGTTTGATCAGCGCCGCCGGGGGCTGCATGTTCACGACCTCGGCGCCGCCGGGATAGCCGATCGGCCCGGCGCCACGGATGAACAGCACGCAGTGCTCGTCGATGTTGAGCGAGGGATCGTCGATGCGGGCGTGATAATCCTCAGGCCCCTCGAATACGATGGCGCGGCCTTCGAACGCATTCGGGTCCTTGGGATTGATCAAATAGCGGTCGCGGAATTCCTTGGAGATNACGCTGGTCTTCATGATCGCGGAATCGAACAGATTGCCGCGCAGCACCAGGAAGCCGGCGTCCTTCACCAGCGGCTTGTCGTAGCTCCAGATCACGTCGCCGTCGGGCTTGGGCGCTGAGCTGCAGTTCTCGCCCATGGTGCGGCCGTTCACCGTGATGGCGTCTTCATGGATGCGCTTGTGCGCCATCAGTTCGCGCACCACCGCCGGCACGCCGCCGGCGCGGTGATATTCCTCGCCGAGATAGAAGCCGGCCGGCTGCATGTTGACCAGCAGCGGGATGTCGTGCCCGTGCTTCTGCCAGTCGTCGATCGAGAGCTCGACGCCGATATGCCGCGCCAGCGCATTGATGTGGATCGGGGCGTTGGTCGAGCCGCCGATCGCCGAGTTCACCNCGATGCAGTTCTCGAACGCCTTNCGGGTCAGGATGTCGGACGGCTTGAGATCCTCCCAGACCATCTCGACGATCCGCTTTCCGGTTTCATAGGCGATCTGGCCGCGTTCGCGGTAGGGCGCGGGGATCGCCGCGCATCCCGGCAGNGACATGCCGAGCGCTTCGGCCAGCGANTTCATGGTCGAGGCGGTGCCCATGGTGTTGCAGTGGCCGACCGAGGGGGCCGAGGAGGCCACGATTTCGATGAACTCGTTGTAGTCGATCTCGCCGGCGGCAAGCCGTTCGCGTTGCTTCCAGACGATGGTGCCCGAACCGGTGCGCTCGCCGTTGAACCAGCCGTTCAGCATCGGGCCGCCCGAAAGCACGATGGCGGGCAGATTGACGGTCGCCGCCGCCATCAGGCAGGCCGGCGTTGTCTTGTCGCAGCCGGTGGTCAGCACCACGCCGTCGAGCGGATAGCCGAACAGGACTTCGACCAGGCCGAGATAGGCGAGGTTGCGGTCGAGCGCCGCGGTCGGCCGCTTTCCGGTCTCCTGGATCGGATGGGTCGGAAACTCCATGGCGATGCCGCCGGCCGCGCGGATGCCCTCGCGCACCCGGTGCGCCAGTTCGAGGTGGTGGCGGTTGCACGGCGACAGGTCGTTGCCGGTCTGGGCGATGCCGATGATCGGCTTGCCGGACTGCAATTCCTCGCGCGTCAGGCCGTAGTTCAGGTAGCGCTCGAGATAGAGCGCGGTCATGCCCGGATTATGCGGGTTGTCGAACCATTCGAGTGAACGGAGTCTGCGGCCCTTGCCATTTGCCGAGGCCTTGTCGTCGCTTTTCTTCATTGGTTCCTCCCGCACTGCAAACCGGTCGCGGCTTCAAGCATGCAGCCTTCGCACCATGCTGAAAATTTCATGCAGCCAACGCAAGCCGCGTCCAATTCAGATTTCGTTGCGGCGATCTTAGTCGGCCGCAAAAGATAGCGCTACCATTTTTTGCCCCGCCGCTGCTTCGGTCCAAAGGATCGGTGCGTCAGATATTCGAGGGCGTCGAGCTTTCGCGGACCATCAACTGAAAACCGAGGTCGATCACCGGCTCCGGCGGGCGGCGGCCCTCGATCGCGTCGATCACCATGGTGACGGCGTGCCGGCCCATTTCGTAACGGTTGGTGCGTACGCTGCTGAGCGACGGAACTGCGGCGGCGGCGAATTCCAGGTCGTTGAACCCGACGATCGCGAGGTCGCGCGGCACCGCGATCTGGCGGCGCTGACATTCGAACAGTGTCCCGAGCGCCAGGTCGTCATTGACGCAGAACACGGCATCGATGTCGGGGGCCTGTGCAAGGAGGTCGGCGAACAGCGTCCCGCCGAGCGTGACGGTGGTCGGCACCGACGTGGTGACGACGAGGTTCGGATCGAACAGCGATGCTCCCTTCATGGCATCACGGTACCCATCGAACCGCCGCTGCACGCGCGGGTCCATTCGCGCGCCGAGAAAACCGATCCGGCGGCGTCCCTGCTCGAGAATGTGCGAAATCGCGGAAAAAGCCGCATCATAGTGCGAGAAGCCGACCATCATGTCCACCGGACTGTCGCCGATCTCCATGATCTGCGTGACCGGGCAATTCATGGCCTCCAGAATCTTGCGCGATTCCTCGGTCTGGTTGATCCCGGTGACGATCAGGCCTGCGGGCTTCTGCGCCCGGAACAGGCGCAGCAGCCTTTCTTCCTGCAGGATGCTGTAGCGCGTATTGGCAAGCTGGATGCTGTAGCGGCTGCCTTCGGAAGAATCGTAGATGCCGCGCAACACATCGGCGAATACGTTGTTGGTGAGGGAGGGGATGACGACGCCGATGACTTCGGTGCGGTGCGAGGCGAGGGCGCGGGCGGCGAGGTTGGGCACGTAGCCCAGTTCCTTCACCGCGCTATCGACGCGTTCCCGCTTGCTGACCGACAGTGCTTCGGGATTTCTGAAAAAGCGCGATGCCGTGATCGGGCTGACGCCAGCGAGCTTGGCGACTTCGGTGAGGCGGATTTTGCCAGACTTTGTCTGTTTTCGTCCCATCTTGCGCTCATACCACAACAAATTAGACGTTTGAACAATTATTGACAGCGCTACCATCGGATTGCTAAAAACCGCCAAACTGCGGATGATAATGCCCGTTGAATTCGGCTTCCGGCATTAAAGTCGAAAAAGACAGCAAGGCGCCGCTGCCCGCTTGCAGCGCCAATAACAGAAAATGAGGGGAGTGAATTCGATGTCGTCGGTACAGATTCGCGACGTGCGCAAGTCGTTCGGTAATTTTGAAGTNTTGCACGGCGTGTCGATTCCGATCGAGGACGGCGAGTTCGTCGTGCTGGTTGGCCCTTCCGGCTGCGGCAAGTCGACCCTGCTGCGCATGCTCGCGGGCCTTGAAAACATCACCTCGGGCACGATTTCGATCGGCGATCGCGTGGTCAACAATGTCCAGCCGAAAGAGCGCGACATTGCGATGGTGTTCCAGAACTACGCGCTCTATCCGCACATGACGGTCGCCGACAATATGGGCTTTTCGCTCAAGCTGCGCGGCGCCAAGCCCGAGGAAATCTCGACGGGCGTGAAGCGCGCCGCGGAAATCCTCGCACTGACGCCGCTGCTCGAGCGCTATCCCCGGCAATTGTCGGGCGGTCAGCGCCAGCGCGTCGCGATGGGCCGCGCCATCGTGCGCGATCCCCAGGTGTTCCTGTTCGACGAGCCCTTGTCCAACCTCGACGCCAAGCTGCGCGTTGCGATGCGTACCGAGATCAAGGAACTGCACCAGCGGCTCAAGACCACGACCGTCTACGTTACCCACGACCAGATCGAGGCCATGACCATGGCCGACAAGATCGTAGTCATGCACGACGGCATCGTGGAGCAGATGGGAACGCCGCTTGAGCTCTACGACAGCCCGGCCAACCAGTTCGTCGCGGGCTTCATCGGTTCGCCGGCGATGAACTTCCTCAAGGGCAGGGTGAAGTCGAACGGCAGCGCCGGGTTCGAAGGTCCGAACGGCGTCAAGCTGCCGCTGAAGACGGCGCCCGCCAATTCCGACGGTCAGCCCGCGGTCTATGGCGTGCGGCCCGAACATTTCACCATCGCCGATGACGGCGCCGAAGCCGAAATCGTCGTGGTCGAGCCGACCGGTTCGGAAACCCAGGTTTTCGCCAAGCTCGGCGGAGAGCAGGTGGTTGCCGTGTTCCGCGAGCGGCATCAATTCAGTCCGGGCGACAAGGTCCGGCTCAAGCCGGATCCGTCGCTCGTACATCTGTTCGACGAGACGACAGGAAAGCGACTGAATGGCTAAGTAACGCAATGGCTGAGTAACACTGAGTAACAAGTGGCTGAGCAATAACCAAAAAATATTCAACGGGAGGATGGACCATGCACGATTTTACCCGCCGCTCTTTGCTTCAGGGNGGCACCGCGCTTGCGGCGGCTGGCGCGCTCACCGGACCGGCACTGCTCGATTTCGCCAAGGCTTGGGCGCAAGCCTCGCCCTGGAAGGCGGAGTCCGGCGCCAAGCTCACCGTTATGCGCTGGAAACGCTTCGTGCCGGCGGAGGACGACGCGTTCAATGCGATGGTCGCCGCCTTCAAGACCGCGACCGGCACCGANATGAACGTGTTCTCGGANTCCTTCGAGGACGTGCAGCCGAAGGCGTCCGTTGCCGCCAACACCGGCTCGGGCCTNGACCTCGCCTGGGGCCTGCACACGCTGCCGCAATTGTTCCCGACACAGGTGCTGCAGCTGAACGACGTCGCCGACTACCTCGGCAAGAAATACGGCGGATGGACCGACGCGGCGGCGGTGACCTGCAAGCAGGGCAACAACTGGCTCGGCATTCCGGTCGCGACCATCGGCGGCTACATGACCTATCGCAAGTCGTCGGTGGATAAGGCCGGTTTCAAGGAATTCCCGAAGGACTTCCCGGGCTTCCTCGAAATGTGCAAGGCGCTGAAGGCGAACAACACGCCGGCCGGCTTCCCGCTCGGGCACGCCTCGGGCGACGCCAACGCCTGGCTGCACTGGATCCTCTGGGGTCACGGCGCCTACACCGTCGACAAGGACAACAAGGTCATCATCAACTCGCCCGAGACCGTCAAGGCGCTCGAATACTGCAAAGCCCTGTCCGACACCTTCATTCCCGGCGTCGCGTCGTGGAACGATTCGTCGAACAACAAGGCCTTTCTTTCGGGTGAACTTCACGTCACCGCCAACGGCATCTCGATCTATGTCGCGGCCAAGGACGATCCGACCAAGAAGGAACTTACCGAAGACACGTATCATGCGCTGTGGCCGGTCGGTCCCATCGGGAAGCCGACCGAACTGCAGCTCTGCGTGCCGATCCTGGCGTTCAAGTTCACCAAATATCCGAACGCCGCGAANGCCTTCATCGCCTTCATGCTGGAGAAGGAAAACTACGACAAGTGGCTGACGGGCGCGCGCGGGTATCTCACCCACACGCTCAATGCCTACGACAATTCGCCGGTCTGGACCGCGGATCCGAAGAACCAGGTGTTCAGCCAGGCGAGCAAGCGCGCGCTTCCTGCTTCCGGTATCGGTACGCCGGGCGAGAAGGCGGCAACCGCGATCGCCGACTTCCTGGTNGTCGACATGTTCGCCAACTACTGCACCGGCGCCAAGGATGCCAAGACCGCGATCGCGGAGACCGAGCGTCAATTGAAGCGCATCTATCGCTAGTGAGAGCCGGAGCGGATGGCGGGTGACCGCCGTCCGCTCCATTCATTTTCAATCGGGACATCGCCCATGGCTGACATCGCAATCGCGCCACGACGCGCCAAGACGGAGATTCGCGAGGCCAGCACATGGGACCAGCTCAAGCACAACCGTAACTGGGTGGGCTTCTGGTTCATGGTGCCGGCGCTGGCGTTCCTGATTTTCTTCCTGGCCTATCCGCTCGGCCTTGGCATCTGGCTTTCGTTCACCGACACCCGCATCGGCCGGGTCGGGGCATTTGTCGGGACCGAGAATTACGAGTGGCTGTGGGACGACGCGATCTTCTGGCTCTCGGTGTTCAACACGCTCTTGTACACGTTCATCGCGAGCGCGATCAAATTCGGCATCGGGCTCTATCTCGCGCTGCTGCTGAACGAGAACATGCCGTTCAAGGCGATGCTGCGCGCGCTGGTGCTGATCCCCTTCATCGTGCCGACGGTGCTGTCGGCGCTGGCGTTCTGGTGGATCTTCGATTCCCAGTTCTCGATCATCTCGTGGTCGTTGAAGCAGATGGGCCTGATCACCCAGAACATCAATTTTCTCGGCGATACGACCTGGGCCCGTGTCTGCGTGATCTTCGCCAATATCTGGCGCGGCGTTCCCTTTGTCGCGATCACGCTGCTGGCAGGCCTGCAAACGGTGTCGCCATCGCTTTACGAGGCGGCAATCCTCGATGGCGCGACCAGCTGGCAACGGTTCCGGTTCATCACCTATCCGTTGCTGACGCCGATCATCGCCGTCGTGATGACCTTCTCGGTGCTGTTCACCTTCACCGACTTCCAGTTGATCTGGGCGATGACGCGGGGTGGTCCGGTCAACGCCACCCATCTGATGGCGACCTTGTCGTACCAGCGCGCGATCATCGCGGGCCAGCTCGGCGAGGGCGCTGCGATATCGAGCGCGATGATTCCGTTCCTGCTCGCTGCCATCATGGTGTCCTGGTTCGGGTTGCAGCGCCGCAAGTGGCAGCAGGGAGAAAGCAATGACTGACCTGCCGACCTCTCGGATCGATCTCAAGGCTGTCCTGCACAGCTCGGCGCCCACGGTCGCGAAGGACGATCACAGCGAGGGGATGAGCTATCTGCAGTCGGTTCCGCGCCGGCTGGTGACGCTCTATCTGCCGCTGTCGATCATCGTCGTCGTCCTGCTGTTCCCATTCTACTGGATGGGACTGACGGCGATCAAACCGGACGAGCAACTGCTCGACCTCGACAAGTTCAACCCGTTCTGGACCTGGCATCCGACATTCAAGCACTTTTACAAGCTCCTGTTCGAAAGCCACTATCCGATGTGGCTCTGGAACACGATGTATGTGGCGGTCTGCGCCACCGTCCTGTCGATCATCGCGAGCGTGCTCGCCGCCTATGCCATCGTTCGCCTCCGCTACAAGGGCGCCAATATGGTCGGCGGCCTGATCTTCCTGGCCTATCTGGTGCCGCCGTCGATCCTGTTCATTCCGCTTGCCACCGTCGTATTCCAGTACGGCCTGTTCGACTCGCCGATGGCGCTGATCCTGACCTATCCGACCATCCTGATCCCGTTCTCGACCTGGCTCCTGATGGGATACTTCAAGACCATTCCGTTCGAACTGGAGGAATGCGCGCTGATCGACGGCGCCAGCCGCTGGCAGATTCTGATCAAGATCGTGCTCCCGCTGGCGATCCCCGGGCTGATTTCGGCGTTCATCTTCTGCTTCACGCTGTGCTGGAACGAGTTCATCTATGCGCTCACCTTCCTGCAATCCACATCCAACAAGACGGTGCCGGTCGCGATCGTCAACGAGTTCGTCGACGGCGACATCTATCGCTGGGGTTCGCTGATGGCCGGAGCGCTGGCCGGCTCGCTGCCGCTGGTTATCCTTTACGCCTTCTTCGTCGAGCACTATGTGTCGGCCATGACGGGAGCCGTGAAAGAGTAAGCGCTCTAAGGCCCGGGTCTGAACATTATCTCTCGACGCGTTTTCTTCACGCGAACCGGTTCCCACTTCGCTTGAAAACGCTATAGAAGAGTTCAAAAAGGAGACGGGTCTTGCACATTCTTATTCTTGGCGCCGCCGGCATGGTGGGCCGCAAGCTGACCGAACGGCTGCTGCGCGAAGGCCGTCTCGGCAAGCACGAAATCACCCGCATGACGTTGCAGGACGTGGTGGCGCCCACCAAGCCCGCCAATGCCTCGATCCCGATAAGCGTCGTGGCTTCCGATTTTGCCGACCCGGGCGCGGCGGAGCCGTTGATCGCCCATCGGCCGGAGGTGATCTTCCATCTCGCCGCGATCGTCTCCGGCGAGGCCGAGGCCGAGTTCGACAAGGGCTACCGGATCAATCTCGACGGCACGCGCTACCTGATCGACGCCATCCGCCATGCCGGCGGCGGCTACAAGCCGCGGCTGGTGTTCACGTCGTCGATCGCGGTATTCGGCGCGCCGTTCCCGGAAAAGATCGGCGACGAGTTCTTCCACACGCCGCTGACGAGCTACGGCACGCAGAAGTCGATCTGCGAGCTCCTGATCAACGACTACACCCGCAAGGGCCTGCTCGACGGCATCAGTATCCGCCTGCCGACGATCTGCGTGCGGCCGGGCAAGCCGAACAAGGCGGCGTCCGGCTTCTTCTCCAACATCATCCGCGAGCCGCTGGCGGGCGAGGAGGCGGTGCTGCCGGTCTCCGAGGACGTGCGGCACTGGCATGCCTCGCCGAAATCGGCGGTCGGCTTCCTGGTGCATGCCGGCACCATGGACCTCAATGCAATGGGGCCGCGCCGCAATCTCAGCATGCCCGGCATGTCGGTGACCGTCGGCGAACAGATCGCGGCGCTCGACCGCGTCGCCGGCAAGAACGTCACCGCGCGCATCAAGCGGGTGCCCGATCCGACCATCATCGGCATCGTCTCGGGTTGGCCGCGCGATTTCGTCACCGACCGCGCGCTCAAGCTCGGTTTCACCACCGCCGAGAAGACGTTCGACGATATCATCCGGATCCACATCGAGGATGAGCTCGGCGGCAAGTTCGCGGCCTGAGATGGTCTCACGCCGGTTCGTGCGGATGCGGTCATGAGCAAGGTAGCCTGCATCGGCGAATGCATGGTCGAATTGAAGCAGGCCCAAGGGAGCCAGGGGGGCCTGTTCTCGCGCGGCTATGGCGGCGATACGCTCAACACCGCCGTCTACCTCGCACGCCTTGGCGTCGGCGTTGATTACGTCACGGCGCTCGGCGACGATGCCTTGAGCGACGAGATGATCGCGGGCTGGGCGGCGGAAGGGGTGGGTACGCAGCGGGTGGCGCGGTTGCCGGGCAAGCTGCCGGGCCTCTACATGATCCAGACCGACGACAAGGGCGAGCGGCGTTTCTTCCACTGGCGCGACAGCGCGGCGGCGCGCAGCCTGATGGATCTGCCGCAGACGCCGGAGATCCTCGATTCGCTGGCTGGCTACGATGTGGTCTATCTCTCGGCGATCACGCTCTCGCTGTACGGCGCGGCGGGAAGGACACGGCTGTTCGCGGCCCTGAACCGCGCCCGCGAAAAGGGTGCGCGTTTCGCCTTCGACACCAATTTCCGCGCNCGNGGCTGGCCCGACCTCGACGTCGCGCGCGCCGTGTTTCAGGAGGCCTTTGCGAGCGCCGATGTCGTGCTGGCTTCCACGGAGGATCTGCTGCCGCTCTATCCTGGCATGAGCAATGAAGCCTTGCTGGCGCGGATTCCAGGCGCCGAGGTGGTGCTGAAGCTGTCCGAGCCGGCGAGCATCGTGCGCCTGGAGCGCGTTTCCTATCCGATCAAGGCCAAGCCGGTGGAGGCGCCCGTCGTCGACACCACGGCGGCCGGCGACAGTTTTGCCGCCGCCTACGTCGCCGCGCGCCTCGTCGGCGCGGACCCAATCGAGGCCGCCCGCGCCGGGCATCGTCTCGCCGGCGTCGTGGTATGTCATCCCGGCGCCATCATCCCGCGCGCGGAGATGCCGTCCGGCCTCATCCAAAACCACGCCAATTCCCGTTGAGGCATCGCCATGACCGCAGCCGCCAGGCAGGAACAACTCGCCGCCATCTTCAAATCCGCGACCGTGATTCCCGTGCTCACCATCGAGCGGCTGGAAGATGCGGTGCCGCTGGCGCGCGCGCTGGTGGCCGGTGGCGTGCGGGTGCTGGAGGTTACCTTGCGCACGCCGGTTGCCGCCGAGGCCGCCAAGGCCATGATCGCGGAGGTGCCGGACGCCATCGTCGGCATCGGCACGATCCTGAACGGCGACGATCTGGCGCGGGCACGGGCGCTCGGCGCCAAATTCGGCATCAGCCCCGGCGCGACGCCGGAGCTGTTGAAGGCGGCTGCGGCGAGCGACCTGCCGTTTGCGCCGGGCATCGCCACCGCTTCCGAGCTGATGCAGGCGCTCGCCGCTGGCTTCGACATCGTCAAATTCTTCCCGGCCGAACAGGCCGGCGGCATTAAGGCGCTTCGGGCACTGGCGGGGCCGTTTCCGAACATCAGGGTGTGCCCGACCGGCGGCATCGGCGAGGCCAATGCCGCGGCGTGGCTGGCCGAGCCGAACGTGGTGGCGGTCGGCGGTTCCTGGCTCTGCCCGGCCGCTGACATCCGGACCGGGAACTGGGCCGGCATAACCGCCATGTGCGCGCGGAGCTTGAAATCGCTGAAACCGGCGTGAAGTCTTTTTCCCGATAGGCTACAAAGGCTTCCGAAACCGGAACAAGGGAGAACGACCATGACGGCCAGCATCGTGGGGTGGGCGCACACGCCATTCGGCAAGTTCGACGCGGAGACCGTCGAGAGCCTGGTGGTGAAGGTTGCGACCGACGCGCTGGCGGATGCCGGCATATCCGCCGAAGANGTCGACGAGATCGTGCTCGGGCATTTCAACGCCGGCTTCTCGCCGCAGGATTTTACCGCCTCGCTGGTGCTGCAGGCCGATCCCAAACTGCGCTTCAAGCCGGCGACCCGGGTCGAGAACGCCTGCGCCACCGGTTCGGCGGCGGTGCATCAGGGCATAAGGGCGATCGCCTCGGGCGCGGCNAGGACCGTGCTGGTGGTCGGCGTCGAGCAGATGACGCGGACGCCGGGCCCGGAGATCGGAAAGTACCTCCTCAAGGCCTCCTATCTGCCCGAGGACGGCGACACCGTCGGCGGCTTTGCCGGCGTGTTCGGCAAGATCGCGCAAAGCTACTTCCAGAAATATGGCGACCAGTCGGACGCGCTGGCGATGATCGCGGCCAAGAACCACAAGAACGGCGTCGCCAACCCCTATGCGCAGATGCGCAAGGATTTCGGCTACGAGTTCTGCCGCGCCGAGAGCGAAAAGAACCCGTTCGTCGCAGGCCCCCTGAAGCGCACCGACTGCTCGCTGGTGTCGGATGGCGCCGCGGCGCTGGTGCTGATGGAGTCGGAGAGCGCGAAGAGCATGGGCAAGGCGGTGAACTTCCGCGCCACCGCGCATGCGCAGGATTTCCTGCCGATGTCCAAGCGCGACATCCTGCAGTTCGAAGGCTGCACCGTGGCCTGGCAGCGCGCGCTGGCGCAGGCCGGCGTGCAGCTTTCCGATCTCTCCTTTGTCGAAACCCACGACTGCTTCACGGTCGCCGAACTGATCGAATATGAAGCGATGGGCCTGACGCCGCGCGGGCAGGGTGCCCGCGCCATCAAGGAAGGCTGGACCCAGAAGGACGGCAAGCTGCCGATCAATCCGTCCGGCGGTCTCAAGTCGAAGGGCCACCCGATCGGCGCCACAGGCGTCTCCATGCATGTCATGACTGCGATGCAGCTGGTCGGCCAGGCGCCCGAGGGCATGCAGCTCAAGAACGCCAGGCTCGGCGGCATCTTCAACATGGGCGGCGCGGCGGTGGCCAACTACGTCTCCGTGCTGGAGCCGGTGAAGTAGCCGCAAAACGTGCTATCGTAGGGTGGGCAAAGGCGCATTGGGCTGTGCCCACCATTGCCGTCGGATGAGGCTGGTGGGCACACTTCGCTTTGCCCACCCTACAATTTTCCGGAGCGTGCATCATGAGCAACGAGAGTTCGTTGTCATCGGCAGAACTGAACAGCCGGATCAGGATTCTGGAAGACAATATCCGGCAGTTGATCGAACAGGCTGCCGCCGCCTCCGGCGAACGGAACGAAGCGCGCATCGCCGACCGCCTCAGCCAGCAGAATGAAGAGCTGGAGCGCCTGACCCGGGAACGCGACGCCAGAGCCAGGAACGAGCCGCCGAAGGAATAGAAGCCGCTGCACGCATGCGGCCATACGCCGGGCGCGCCTTGATCTTCGCTGGCGCCTGCCGTTACTTGGCCGCACAACAATTGCGGGCCGGAAATGGCCGCATAGCGGGGAGCAGGGCCATCCATGGGACCGTTGGCGGGCATCAAGGTCATCGACATGACGACCGTGCTGATGGGGCCCTATGCAACCCAGATGCTCGGCGATTACGGCGCCGACGTCATCAAGGTTGAATCACAGGACGGCGACGTGACGCGGCAGATCGGGCCGACGCGCCATCCCGGCATGGGGCCGGTGTTCCTCAACACCAACCGCAACAAGCGCTCGATCTGTCTCGATTTGAAGAAGCCCGCCGGGCGCGACGCCGTGCTGCGGCTGATCAAGTCCGCCGACGTGCTGGTATACAACGTGCGCCCGCAGGCCATGGCGCGGCTGAACCTCGGCTATGACGTGGTGTCGGAAATCAACCCGCGCCTGATCTATGCCGGTGTGTTCGGCTTCGGCCAGGACGGGCCCTATGCGGCAAAGCCGGCCTATGACGATCTGATCCAGGGCGCCACCGCGCTGCCGGCGCTGATGGCGCAGACCGCCGACGGCGTGCCGCGCTACGTCCCTAATGCGCTGGTCGACCGGATCGTCGGCCTGACGGCGGTCGGCGCCATTTGCGCCAGCCTGGTCGATCGGGGCAGCACCGGACGCGGCCAGCGCGTCGATATCCCGATGTTCGAAACCATGGCCGGTTTCGTGATGGGCGACCACATGGGCGGTCTCACCTATGAGCCGCCGCTCGACAAGGGCGGCTATGCGCGGCATCTGTCGCCGGACCGCCGGCCCTACAAAACGTCCGACGGCTATATCTGCGTGATCGTCTACAACGACAAGCAGTGGCAGAATTTCTTCGACGCCACCGGGCGTGACGACCTTCGCGTCCATCCGAAATTTGCGACCTTCGCCGGCCGCGCCGCCAATATCGACGTCGTCTACGCCGAACTGGCACGCATCCTCGAGACCAAAACCACCGCCGAGTGGATGACCATCCTGGAGAAGGCGGACGTGCCCGTCATGCCGATGCACGATCTCGAAAGCCTGCTCGGCGACCCCCACATCGCCGCGACCAATTTCTTCCCCGTGGTCGATCACCCGACCGAGGGGCGCATCCGCAACATGCGGCCGTCGGCGCGATTTTCGCAAACGCCGGTCGAGACGCAGCGGCTGGCGCCGCGCCTCAGCGAGCACAGCGCGGAGATTCTGCAGGAGGCCGGTTTTTCGCCGGACGAGATCGCAGCGCTGGTGCGCGATGGCGTCACCAAGAACGCCACCAACAATTGAGGACGGGATAGATGGACTTCGCGCTGTCGGCCAACCAGGAATCGATCATCGATGCGGTCGGAAAGATCTGCTCGCGCTTCGACGATGCCTATTGGCTGAAGAAAGACAAGGAGGGCGGCTATCCCGCCGACTTCCACCGCGCGCTGGCGGATGCCGGCTGGCTCGGCATCTGCATCCCCGAGGAATATGGCGGCTCAGGCCTCGGCATCACCGATGCCGCGATCATGATGCGGACGATCGCGGAATCGGGCGCCGGCATGTCCGGTGCGTCGGCCGTGCACATGAACGTGTTCGGGCTCAATCCCGTCGTGGTGTTCGGCACCAAGGAGCAATGCACGCGCATGCTGCCGCCGATCATCGACGGCCGCGACAAGTCGTGTTTCGCGGTGACCGAGCCCAACACCGGGCTCAACACCACGCAGTTGAAGACCCGCGCGGTGCGCAAGGGCGACAAATACGTCGTCAACGGCCAGAAGGTCTGGATCTCCACCGCCCAGGTCGCCAACAAGATATTGCTTTTGGCGCGCACCACGCCGCTGGAGGAGGTAAAGAACCCGACCCATGGCCTCAGCCTGTTCTATACCGACTTCGACAAGCAGCGCGTCACCGTGCACGAGATCGAGAAGATGGGCCGCAAGCCGGTCGATTCCAACGAATTGTTCTTCGAGAATTTCGAGATCCCGGTCGAGGATCGCCTCGGCGAAGAAGGCCGCGGCTTCGAATACATCCTGCACGGCATGAATCCCGAGCGCATCCTGATCGCGGCCGAAGCGGTCGGGCTCGGCCAGATCGCGCTGTCGCGCGCCGCGGCCTATGCCAGGAACCGCGTCGTGTTCAATCGTCCGATCGGCATGAACCAGGGCATCCAGCATCCGCTGGCCAAAAACTGGATGGAGCTGGAAGCCGCCTGGATGATGGTGCTGCGCGCCGGCTGGCAATACGACCAGGGCATGCCGTGCGGGCCCGCCGCCAACGCGCCAAGTATCTCGCCGCCGAAGCCGGCTTCCACGCCTGCGAACAGGCCGTCATGACGCATGGCGGCTTTGGTTACGCGAAGGAATATCACGTCGAACGTTATTTGCGGGAATCCCTGATCCCGCGCATCGCGCCGATCAGCCCGCAGCTCATTCTCAGCTTCATCGCCGAGAAGGTGCTGGGCCTGCCGAAGTCGTATTGAGGATGGATGCACGCTTTCAGNTGGTCGTTCCGGGGCGATGCGAAGCATCGAACTATGGTGCGCAATTGNGCACCAGAGAACCTCGAGATTCTGCGATGTGCAATTGCACATCGGGGTTCGCATCTTCGATGCACCCCGGAATGACGAAGACAGAATGTGAGGCCCTGTCACCATGAGCTTCATCACGGGCGTGGGCCTGACCTCCTATGGCAAGCATGAAGGCTCGTCCTCGCTCGATCTCATGAGCAAGGCGGCCGAACTAGCGATCGCCGATGCCGGGCTGAAGCGATCCGAGATCGACGGCATTCTCTGTGGGTATTCCACCGTCTCCCCGCACATTATGCTCGCCACCGTGTTCGCCGAGCACTTTGGCATTCAGCCGTCCTACGCGCACGCGGTGCAGGTCGGCGGCGCCACCGGGCTTGCCATGACCATGCTGGCGCATCACCTGGTCGACGCCGGCGTGGCCAGGCACGTGCTGGTGGTTGGCGGCGAAAACCGTCTCACCGGGCAGAGCCGCGATGCCTCGATCCAGGCGCTGGCGCAGGTCGGCCATCCCGACTACGAGGTGTCGCTGGGACCAACGATCCCCGCTTATTACGGCCTCGTCGCCTCGCGCTACATGCACGAATACGGCGTGACGGAAGAAGACCTCGCCGAATTCGCGGTGCTGATGCGCGCCCATGCGCTGACCCATCCCGGCGCCCAGTTCCATGAGCCGATCACCGTCGCCGACGTGATGGCTTCGAAGCCGGTGGCGATGCCGCTCAAGCTTCTGGATTGTTGTCCGGTTTCCGACGGCGGCGCGGCGTTCGTGGTCAGCCGCGAGCCGACCGGCGCCAGCCGCATCCGCGTGCGCGGCTGCGCGCAGGCGCATACCCATCAGCACGTCACGGCCGCGCCCGGCTTGAGCGAGCTCGGCGCCGAGATCGCCATCGCTAAGGCAAAGGCTGCGTCAGGCGTTGCGATATCGGATGTGCGTTACGCCGCCGTCTACGACAGCTTCACCATCACGCTCGCGATGCTCTTGGAAGACCTCGGCCTTGCCGGGCGCGGCGAGGCGGCCGCGCGGGTGCGGGCAGGGTACTTTGGCCGCGACGGCGCCATTCCGCTCAACACCCATGGCGGGCTTTTGAGCTATGGCCATTGCGGCGTCGGCGGCGCGATGGCGCACCTCGTCGAAACGCATNTGCAGATGACCGGGCGNGCCGGCCCGCGGCAGGTCCNCGATGCCTCGGTCGCGCTGTTGCATGGCGATGGCGGCGTGCTGTCGTCGCATGTCAGCATGTTCCTGGAGCGGGTGCGATGACCGAGCGGCTGGCCGACTGGACCAAGGGCGCGGAGGCCATCGTCTTTCAATCCTGCGGTGTGTGCGGGAAGGTGCAGTATTTCCACCGCGCCTTCTGCGCCGCCTGCGGCGCGCCTGATCCGGTCGAAAGGCGCGCCAGTGGGACAGGGACGGTCTATGCAACGTCGCTGGTCTGCCGCGCGGCNACGCCTGAGACCCGCGCACANGTTCCCTACAANATCGTTCTGGTNGATACNGCCGAAGGCTTTCGCATGATGGCGCACGGCGCGAGCGATCTTGCGATCGGCGATGAGGTCACCGCGAGCTANCGGCCGTTTGCGGGAAGGCTGGTTCCCTATTTCGAAAAGACGGGGTGAGTGTCAGGCAAGATGTTCACGCAGCGAAGCAAACCCAGAATTACGCGGAACGGGTGAAAAATCTGAGTTGCTTCGACGCGTCAACATTCAGTGCCAGTAGAACACAACGCTGGCGATAACGAGCATCGCTGTTACCGCCAACATCTGCGCAAGTGCTTCCGAGGCCGCCTTCCTGGTGGCTTCCTTCATGCCGAACTCCCTAGACTTGGGCATGAGTCATCCTTGCCCGTGAAGGCCTGATGAACTCAGTTTGGTTTACTCGGAACACCCCGCGACGAGTATTCGCTCTCTTGAGTCCCCACTCAGCGAATATCGACAGGTGTGAAAATCGACCAGCATTGAGGCGGCAATTTGGCTCGCTCGCAGCCGGTTTGTGCACGAGAAAGGGAGTTTTTTGGCGCGTCTGGAGCGGCTTGGGCGCAGGCTTTAACCCGATGTCGGAGTCGTCTCAGTGGTTGATCGGCCCGCTGCTGCGGTGCATGATCCCTCTGTCAGCAAATCAGAAAATCGTGAAACCCCCAAGGTGACGAATGGCCCGCATCGACTACAGCGATCCCGCCAAGCACAATGATCGCACCCGCGAATTGCTCGGCAAAAACCGCAATGCGAACATTTTCAGGATGATGGCGCATTCGCCGAGCTATCTCGAACAGTACTGCCGACTCGGTGGAGCGATTCGGCACCGGGGCGAACTGGACCCGATCGTGCGCGAGCTTGCCATCACCCGCACCGGCATTCTGTGCGAGGCGCCCTACGAAATCGTCGCCCACAAGCGGATCGGCAAGAACGTCGGTGTCACCGACGAGCAGAACGAGGCGCTGGAGAACTGGGAAGCGGCGACCTGCTTCAATGATGTGCAGCGCGCCGCGCTCGCCTTCACCGATGAAATCGTCAGGCAGCACAAGCCGACGGATGCGACCTTCAATGCGATCGCTGCCAAGCTGACCCCGGCCGCATTGGTCGAGCTGCAGCTTTCGGTCGGCTTCTACATCATGACGTCGAAATTCCTGGAGACCTTTGCCATCGACATGCAGCCCGTGACGGAAGTCGTGGGCTGATCGGGCGACCGGTCCTCAGCTCAAAGGCCCGTATCGGCGCAGGGCCTCCAGCGTCAATCCCTTGCCGACGGCACCAAAAATGTCGCCTTCGACGATGCGCGCCGCCGGCACAGCCCTTGTGATCGCCTTGCGCACATGGGCGAGTTTCACCGAGCCGCCGGTGAGGAACACGGCGTCGATCGCGTCGGCATTCAATCCAGCCTGAGCGAGACAGTTCTTGATGCGTGCTGAAACGCGCGTCGCGAGTTGCTTGGTGTGGCTGACGAGGTCGTCCTGGCTGATGGCCGCGCTCAGTTCCGGTGCGACCCAGGCGAGCGGGATCTCCGAGCGGGCCTTCTCGGACAGCGCGATCTTGGCGTCCTCGACTTCCATGGCCAGCGTGTGGCCGCGCTGTTCGTGGATCACGCGGATCAGCCGGTCGAGAAGTTCCGGTTTCGCCGCCTCCTGCCGTACCTGGCGGATATCGGCCAGCACCCGCGGCTCATACATCCGNTTGATGCTCGACCAGGTCGCGAGATCGTGGAAATAGCTGGAGGGCACATCAAGCCCGGCGCGCTTCATGGCGCTGCCGAAGCCGAACAGCGGCATCACCACGCCGAGGCTGAGCTGGCGGTCGAAATCGGTGCCGCCGATGCGNACGCCGTCATTGGCCAGGATATCGGCCGCGCGATCGGCCTTGCCGTGACGCTCGGGTCCGAGGCGCACAATTGAAAAGTCCGAGGTGCCGCCGCCGATATCGGCGATCAGCGCGACTTCCTCGGCGACGATCTGCCGCTCATAGTCGAGCGCCGCCGCGATCGGCTCGAACTGGAACGTGACGTCTTCGAAGCCGATTCCCTTCGCGATCATTCGCAGGGTTTCTTCCGCCTTGCGGTCGGCATCCGGTGCATTGTCGACGAAATGAACGGGGCGGCCATGGACGACGTGGCGCAACTCGCGGCCGGAGGCCTGTTCCGCGCGGCGTTTGACCGCGCCGACATAATAGGCAATCACGTCACGGAAGCTGACCCGCTCGCGCCCGAGCCGCGTGGTTTCGTCGATCAGCGAGGTCCCGAGCACCGATTTGAGGCTCCGCAGCAGGCGGCCGGGAACGCCTTCGACATAGGCTTCCACCGCCTTGCGGCCGATTCGGACGCCGCGGTCAGCCTCATAGAAGATCGCGCTGGGGATGGTGGTGTGTGCCGCCTCCAGGGGCGCCAGAACCGGCGCGGCGCCATCGATGGTGCCGAGCGTCGTGTTCGACGTTCCGAAATCAAGGCCGCAGATCGACATGGGAGGCTCCGGAGAGGGAGCGCCCGTTTACACATTCCAAGGCCATCAATCCACCCTTATCTCGGCGCGTTCTTCCAGCGAATCCCGTGTGTTGCCGATCGGTCAATCGGACCGATCCACAGATCAATTTCTTTCGTCCTGCGCCTTGGCAAATCAATCCGGGATGGTCCATAAGCTGCGTCCCGCGGCGGGTTATGCTGCCGCAAACGGCTTTGGAAAGAGGTCGCGTGGCAAACATCAACCGACAGATTGCGCAAGAGCTTGGCGTTCGCGAGGAACAGATCGCGGCAACCGTCGAACTGCTGGACGGCGGAGCCACCGTTCCGTTCGTGGCGCGCTACCGCAAGGAAATCACCGGCGGGCTCGACGACGCCCAGTTGCGCACGCTTGAGGAACGCCTCACTTACCTGCGCGAGCTCGAAGAACGCCGCGTTGCCGTTCTCAATTCGATCCGCGAGCAGGGCAAGCTCGATGCCGCGCTGGAAGCCCAGATCATGGCGGCGGACAGCAAGGGCCGCCTGGAAGACATCTATCTGCCGTTCAAGCCGAAGCGCCGCACCAAGGCGGAGATCGCCAAGGAAGCCGGCCTCGAACCGCTGTCTGAATTGCTGCTGACGCAGCCGCAGAACGATCCGCAGGCGGTGGCCGCCAGCTTCGTCGATGCCGAGAAGCAGGTCGCGGATGTCGCCGCCGCGCTGGAAGGCGCGCGCGCGATCCTGGTCGAGCGATTCGCCGAGGATGCCGACCTGATCGGCCGGCTGCGCGAAGAGATGTGGTCGGGCGGGGCGATGACCTCGACCGTCCGCAAGGGCAAGATGACCGAGGGCGAAAAGTTCAAGGATTATTTCGACTATAACGGNGCACTCAACAAGCTGCCGTCGCACCGCATTCTCGCNCTGTTTCGCGGCGAGAAGGAAGAAATCCTCGAACTGCAGATCCAGGCCGAGGCGAACCCGCCCGCGGCCGGCGTTCCCGGCACGTATGAGCTGAAGATCATGCAGCGCTTCGGCATCACCGACCAGGGCCGGCCGGGCGACCGCTGGCTGATCGATACCGCGCGCTGGGCGTGGCGGACGAAAATCCAGGTGCATCTCAACATCGACCTCCGTATGCGGCTGTGGACCGCGGCCGAGACCGAGGGCGTGCGGGTGTTTGCCTCCAATTTACGCGACCTGCTGCTGGCGGCGCCGGCCGGTGCGCGCGTCACCATGGGGCTCGATCCCGGCTATCGCTCCGGCGTCAAGGTTGCCGTCGTCGACGCCACCGGCAAGGTGGTGGCGACGAGCACGGTCTATCCGCACGAACCGCAGCGGCAGTGGGACGCGACGTTGGCAACGCTGGGCAAGCTTGCAGTCGCACACCGCGTCGACCTGATCGCGATCGGCAACGGCACCGCATCGCGCGAGACCGACAAGCTCGCGACCGAGCTGGTCAAGCTGCTGCCGGACCTCAAGATGTCGAAGATCGTGGTGTCGGAGGCCGGCGCGTCGGTCTACTCCGCCTCGGCCTTCGCCTCCGAGGAGCTGCCGGAACTCGACGTCACCTTGCGCGGCGCGGTGTCGATCGCGCGGCGCCTGCAGGATCCGCTCGCCGAACTCGTCAAGATCGATCCGAAGGCGATCGGTGTCGGGCAGTATCAGCACGACCTCGGCGAAACCAAGCTGGCGCGTTCGCTCGATGCCGTGGTCGAAGACTGCGTCAACGCCGTCGGCGTCGATGCCAACACCGCCTCCGCGCCACTGCTGGCGCGGGTGTCGGGCATCGGCGCTGGACTGGCGCAGAGCATCGTTCAGCACCGTGACGCCAATGGTCCCTTCAAGTCGCGAAAGGCGCTGA
>JGI25153J46596_10000465_pt1 | contig 25935 bp, 23 predicted proteins | sample AraplaMF_Col_mMF_FD_46596 | JGI IMG/M metagenome (IMG submission 46596)
GTGCCCTCGTCGATGGCCTCGACCTCCATGGTCGCCTTGTCGGTCTCGATCTCGGCGATGACGTCGCCGGATTTGACCTTGTCGCCTTCCTTCTTCAGCCATTTGGCGAGGTTGCCCTTCTCCATCGTCGGCGAGAGAGCGGGCATCAGGATGTTGATGGGCATGCTGACCTCAAGAAGAACTTTGCAAAAACGTCGCCTCCGACAGTGGAGACGAACAGACCAGGTTTAGTTGCCGATGTCGCCCTGCCACAGGCGCTCATTGGCAGGGATGGAACGCCAATTCTTCATCATGGTGATGGAGCGGTCGTCGGCAAGATCGATCCAGGGGATACCGAACTTGTCGAGGATGTCCTTGGAGCCCTCGAAGGTGACGGACTCCCCGATCACCACCAGCTTGACCTTGAACAGCGCCAGCGCGCCGGCGCACATCGAGCACGGCGACAGCGTGGTGTACATGACGGTATCGTGGAACGTGATCGCACCGGCCTCGCGCAGGCAGCTCATCTCGCCGTGCAGGATGACGTTGTTCTCCTGCACGCGGTTGTTGTGGCCGCGGGCGATGATCTTGTCGTCGCGTGTCAGCACCGCGCCGATCGGCAGTCCGCCCTGTGCGATCGAGGCTTCAGCCTCGCGGATCGCCTCGAGCATGAAATCGAAATGACGGGGTTCGATCGCCACGGTCAGTGTCCCTTCCCGCGCGGCGTCGTGGTGCCGGTATCCGTGGGACGCTCGATCTCGGCCTGGAACATGTCGAGGATCCGGTTCAGCGCGTCCTCCTCGGTGTACTCGCTCTCGCGCGCATAGGCGCGCGCGGCGTGGCGGGCGAGATCGACCAGCAAGAGGCCCCACATGTCGGGCTCCTCGAAGGCCCGCTGGAACGCCATCGACAGCCCGCCGTCCAGCACGAACACGCGCAGGATCTCCACCGCGTCGTCGCGGGTCATGACGTCGGGTGGCAGTGGCTGCTCCTTCGGGCCCGCCATGGTCTACCTGTAGCAGACGGCTTTGGCGGCCTCGACGACTTCTGCCGCCGACGGCAGCGCTAGTTTCTCCAGGTTCGCGGCATAAGGCATCGGCACGTCCTTGCCGGAAACGCGCGCGACAGGCGCATCCAGATAGTCGAAGGCGTTCTCCATGATCCGCGCGGCGATCTCGGCGCCGACGCCGCTCTGGGCCCAGCCCTCTTCCACCGTGACGGCACGGCCGGTCTTCTTGACGGAGTTGACGATGGTCTCGGTGTCCATCGGGCGCAGCGTGCGCAGGTCGATCACCTCGGCCTCGATGCCCTCCTTGGCGAGCTCGTCGGCTGCCTTCAGTGCATAGGTCATGCCGTTCGACCACGAGATGATGCTGACGTGGCTGCCGGAGCGCACGATGCGCGCCTTGCCGATCGGGATCACGAAATCGTCGAGCTTCGGCACTTCGCCGGTGTGGCCGTACAGCACCTCGTTCTCGAGGAAGATCACCGGATTGGGATCGCGGATCGCGGCCTTGAGCAGGCCCTTGTAGTCGGCGGCCGAGAACGGCGCGACGACCTTGAGACCCGGGACGTTCGAGTACCAGGCCGAGTAGTCCTGGCTGTGCTGCGCGGCGACGCGCGCGGCGGCGCCGTTCGGACCGCGGAACACGATCGAGCAGCCCATCTGGCCGCCGGACATGTAGAGCGTCTTGGCGGCGGAGTTGATGATCTGGTCGATCGCCTGCATGGCGAAGTTGAAGGTCATGAACTCGACGATCGGCTTCAGCCCGGTCATGGCGGCGCCGACGCCGACGCCGGCAAAGCCGTGCTCGGTGATCGGGGTGTCGATCACGCGCCGCGCGCCGAATTCCTGCAGCAACCCTTGCGTCACCTTGTAGGCGCCCTGATATTCGGCGACCTCCTCGCCCATCACGAAGACGTCGGGATCGCGGCGCATCTCTTCGGCCATGGCGTCGCGCAAGGCTTCGCGGATGGTCTGCGTCACCATCTCGGTGCCGGCGGGCACTTCCGGATCGGGCTCGGCGACGGCCTGCGGCGCGGGCGCAGCCTTCGGCGCGGGAGCCTCGGCCATTGCAGCAGCAGGCGGTGCGGACTCGGCCGGCTTCGCGGCCGGCGCAGGCGCCTTCGCGAGATCGGCGGCACTCTCGCCGTCGGCGAGGATGGTCGCGATCGGCGTGTTCACCGCGACGTCGGCGGTGCCCTCGGGGATCAGGATCTTGCCGAGCGTACCCTCGTCGGTCGCTTCGACCTCCATNGTCGCCTTGTCGGTCTCGATCTCGGCGATCACNTCACCCGACTTGATCTGCTCGCCCTCTTTCTTCAGCCACTTGGCGAGGTTGCCCTTTTCCATCGTGGGCGACAGCGCGGGCATCAGCACTTGAATTGGCATATCGACTCCAAAAGAAAGCTTGCGCGCGTTCAGCGGTAAACGTCAGTCCAGAGCTCGGCGGCATCCGGCTCGGGATCATGCTGGGCAAAGTCGGCGGATGCGTTGACGATGTCGCGCACCTCGGCGTCGATCGCCTTGAGGTCGGCCTCGCTGACCTTGGCCGCCAGCAGGCGATTGCGCACCTGCTCGATCGGGTCCTGGTCGTGGCGAACCTTCTCGACCTCCTCGCGCGTGCGGTATTTTGCAGGGTCGGACATCGAGTGGCCGCGATAGCGGTAGGTCTGCATCTCCAGGATGAAGGGGCCCTTGCCGGCGCGGCACCAGGCCGCCGCCTCCTCGCCCGCCGCCTTGACGGCGCGGACGTCCATGCCGTCGACCTGCTTGCCGGGGATGTTGAAGGACACGCCGCGCTTGGAGAAATCCTGCTGGGCCGAGGCNCGCGAGACNGAGGTGCCCATGGCGTAGCGGTTGTTCTCGATGACGAAGATCACCGGCAGCTTCCAGAGCTCCGCCATGTTGAAGCTCTCATAGACCTGGCCCTGATTGGCCGCGCCGTCACCGAAATAGGTGACGCTGACATTGCCGTTGCCGCGATAGTGATTGGCGAAGGCAAGACCGGTGCCGAGCGAGACCTGGGCGCCGACGATGCCGTGGCCGCCGTAGAAGTGCTTCTCCTTGCTGAACATATGCATGGAGCCGCCCTTCCCCTTGGAATAGCCGCCGCGGCGGCCCGTGAGCTCGGCCATGACGCCGTTGGCGTCCATGCCGGTGGCAAGCATATGACCGTGATCGCGATAGCCGGTGATGACCTGATCGCCCTCCTTGAGGGCCAGCTGCATGCCGACCACCACGGCCTCCTGGCCGATATAGAGATGGCAGAAGCCGCCGATCGCACCCATGCCGTAGAGTTGACCTGCCTTTTCCTCGAACCGCCGGATCAGGAGCATCTCGCGGAGCGCCTTGAGCTCCTGCTCTTTCGTGAACTCCGGGGGCGAACCGCCGTCGGTCTTGTCCTGTGCAGCGCCTGCGGCGGCTTTCTTGGGTGCGGCCATGGGAATTCCGGGTCAGAGAAAACTTCTGCCCTCTCTAACCCAAGTCAAACGCCCTTGGAAAGCACCGCGGCGACATGGCACGACTTTCATTATGCCGCACTGCAACGTGGTCGAAACTTTGCAAAACCTTTAGGCTCGATCAGGCAACTTTAGCTCACCCGCAAGCGAGGCCGCCGTGCCCCGCCGACGCCACGAAATTCGGACGCGTTTATCGAGGGTCCGAAGGCCCTGCGCGCGTCCGAATCGCAGTCCCGCCTACCAGCCGAGCTCGCGCAAATACGCTGCACGGGCGGCAACGCCGGTATGCGTGAAGTCGCTGAAGACCCCGTCGACGCCAAGTCGGAAAAATTTGAGATATTCAAGGCCGGGATCGCCGCGATAGTCGGCAGCGAGATATTTCTTCTCGTTGCGGAACGTGAAGACGTGCACGAACAGGCCGAGCTTGTGCGCATCGCTGACGAGGCTGGTCGCCTCCTGCGTCGTCGCCTCCGGCGTCGATCCCTTGTAGGGCGTGCCGTCGGCATTGCTGTCCTTCCACGGTGCGATCTTGAGTGGAACGATATAGGCCTTCCAGGGGCCGATGCCGTCGGCATAGGTCTTGATCTCGGCAAGCCCGTCCGGGGTCAGCATCGCATCGTAGAGGCGCGCATCGCCCGCGACCGTCCAGTCGAACGGACGTGAGCTCGTGATGTTGTTGAGCAGGACCTTGCCGGACTTGAAGTCGATGCCGTTGCCGTCGATCAGCTGGACCTGCCGCGTCTGCAGGCCGTGGCTGCGCATATATTTCAGGCTGCCGGGCTCGAAGCTCTGAACGAGGATGGGAGCGTCCTTTGTGTTGAGGCCGTTGTCCCCGATGATCTTGATCAGGGCATCCTCGAGCGGGCGGCTGCCGGGCGCTCCGCAGCCATTGGCGATCGCCTGGGCATTGTTCCAGGTCGGGTTCTTGGTTTCGGGATAGACGAGGATCGAACGCCCGGTCTCCTTGCTCTTGGCCTTGGCGATGTCGATCACGTCCTGGAAGCTGATGATCGGAAGCTTGCCGTTGAAGACCTTCGGCCGCTCGTTGGCCGCGTCATAGGTGGTGCCGCCGATCAGGGTTTTCAGCTCGGCCATGGTGAAGTCGGTGATCGACCAGTCATTGGTGTGGTCCTCGCCGTCCACGATCAATGACTTCAGCACCGATTTCGGATCCGAGGGATCGGTGAGATCAGTCAGGTAATCAGCGGGCGCGCTCGGGGACGCCGGCGCCTTGACGCGAACGCCTGATACCGTCCGCTTGCGCGCGGCCACGGACGCATTGGTCTTCGCCACGTCGGCAATATTGGTGTTGTCGCTCAGCCAGGGATTGTGGCGCACGACCAGGACGCAATCCTTGGTCAGGTGCAGATCCTCTTCGAGCGCGTCGGTCCCGACGGCGGCTGCGAGGTCATAGGAGGCTTCGGTCTCCTCAGGCACCAGTCCCGGCAGGCCGCGATGTCCGAGCACCAAGGGCGCTTTTCCATCGACGGTCAGGAAGGGTTTTGCGCCAGACGGCGCCGCGGCGGTCTGCGCGAAGGCCATCGACGGCGGGAGCATTGCGGCACCGAGCAGCATCGCCCCGATAAAGATTGCCTGTCGTGATCGCGTGGTCGGCATCGCCAAGTCTCCGTCTTTGCCTGGCATTGCCTCGAACGCCAGCAGCGCCGGCCCCGAATGGGCGGCGCTGCCGTCTTGTCCCAAGACTCTGACAGATGGATGACGGCCGGACGCACGCTCGCGGCCGCGCGATCACATCTTCGCTCAGAAGAAGCCGAGCTTCTTCGGGCTGTAGCTGACCAGGAGGTTCTTGGTCTGCTGGTAGTGATCGAGCATCATCTTGTGGGTCTCGCGGCCGACGCCCGACTGCTTGTAGCCGCCGAANGCCGCATGCGCGGGATAGGCGTGNTAGCAATTGGTCCAGACCCGGCCGGCCTGGATCGCACGGCCGAAGCGGTAGCAGCGGTTGGCATCGCGGCTCCAGACCCCGGCGCCCAGGCCATAGAGCGTGTCGTTGGCGATCGCGAGCGCCTCCTCATCGGTCTTGAAGGTCGTGACCGACACCACGGGGCCGAAGATCTCCTCCTGGAAGATGCGCATCTTGTTGTGGCCCTCGAACACCGTCGGCTGGACGTAGAAGCCGCTGGCGAGATCGCCGCCGAGCTCGGCGCGGCCGCCGCCGGCCANCACCTTCGCCCCNTCCTGCTTGCCGATGTCGATATAGGANAGGATCTTNGCGAGCTGCTCGCTGGAGGCCTGCGCGCCGATCATGGTGTCGCCTGCGCGCGGNTCGCCCTGCTTGATGGCGGCGACGCGCTTCAGCGCCCGCTCCATGAAGCGGTCGTAGATGTCGGCGTGGACCAGCGCCCGGCTCGGACAGGTGCAGACCTCGCCCTGGTTNAGNGCGAACATGACGAAGCCCTCGATCGCCTTGTCGAAGAAATCGTCGTCTTCCGCGGTGACGTCCTTGAAGAAGATGTTGGGCGACTTGCCGCCGAGCTCCAGCGTGACCGGGATGAGGTTCTGGCTGGCATATTGCATGATCAGCCGGCCCGTCGAGGTCTCGCCGGTGAAGGCGATCTTGGCGATGCGCGGGCTCGACGCCAGCGGCTTGCCGGCCTCGAGGCCAAAGCCGTTGACGATGTTGAGCACGCCTGACGGCAAGAGGTCGCCGATGATCTCGGCCCAGACCATGATCGAGGCCGGGGTCTGCTCGGCGGGCTTGAGCACGACGCAATTGCCGGCGGCCAGCGCAGGCGCGAGCTTCCAGCACGCCATCAGCAGCGGGAAGTTCCAGGGAATGATCTGGCCGACCACGCCGAGCGGCTCGTGGAAATGATAGGCGATGGTGTCGTCATCGATCTCGCCGATCGAGCCTTCCTGGGCACGGACCACGCCGGCGAAATAGCGGAAATGGTCGATGGCGAGCGGCAGGTCGGCAGCGCGGGTCTCGCGGATCGGCTTGCCGTTGTCCCAGGTCTCGGCAATCGCAAGGCGCTCGAGATTCTCCTCCATGCGGTCGGCGATCCGGTTCAGGATCGCGGCGCGCTCGGCGACGCTGGTGCGGCCCCAGGCGCCCTTTGCGGCATGCGCCGCATCGAGGGCGGCTTCGACGTCCTGNGCGTCGGAGCGCGCGATCNTGCAGACGACCTGGCCGTTCACCGGCGAGGCGTTGTCGAAATANTTGCCGGACTTCGGCGCGACAAACCTGCCGCCGATGAAATTGTCGTAGCGTTCGGCGAAGGGGTTTTGGGTGACGCCGAGGAATTCCACCTTGTTCATTGCTCACTCCCGATGTTGCTGTTTGCGCGATCCGCCGTGTGTTCACGACTTGCGCTGACGATCTCGCGGAAGGTGTTTTCTGTCAGCCCGGGCGGGAGCGATGGCGGAGCGGACCTGTCGCAGTTCTGCGACAGTCGTAGGCGAGGCAAGTGCGAGATGGGGCGCTCACGGCATCCGCATCGTCATTGCGAGCGCAGCGAAGCAATCCAGCGTCCCTCCACGGAGGGATTCCGGATTGCTTCGCCGCTTCGCTCCTCGCAATGACGGATGAGGAAGCAGCCGCCCTAGTGCTTGATATCGAACCGCTTCAGCTTCCGGTGCAGCGTGGCGCGGCTGACGCCGAGGGCCTTGGCGGCGGCCGACACATTGCCGCCGGCACGGAGCAACGCCCGCTGCAGCACCGCGCGCTGACCGCCGGCAAGGTGGTCAAGCGCGGGTTCGCCGCCGAGCAGATCGGCTGCGGGCACCGGTTGCAGGGGGCGGCCCGGCGCGATCCCAAGTCCTGCCCGTGCGGTGCGGGTCGCGCCGATCACGAGATCGTCCGCATCGACCGCGACNAGGCCGATGGACTGGCCGTCCGCNCCCGGCGTCAGCACGATGCGGGCATGGGCGAAGGCGCGGCGGAACAGATCGGCCTCGATGCGCCGGGCCGCCTCNCCTGCCGCNAGCGCGATCAGNCTGGAGAACGCATCGGTCCGGTCGGCGCGGCAGGAGGAGACGTCGAGCACGCCGGCGAANGCCGCCTCGTGGTCGTAGATCGGAACGGCGGTGCAGCTCAGAAGCGTGTTGCGGGTGAAGAAATGCTGGTCGCGNTCGATCGTCAGCGGCCGCTGCTCGACGACGCAGGTGCCNATGCCGTTGGTGCCTTCGTGCTCCTCGCTCCAGAGCGCGCCGGTCCACAGGCCCCAGGACTGGAACGTCGTNTCGTCCGCCGCCGTGCCGCGGCGATCGACCGGAACTCCCTCGCCGTCGGCCAGCAGCACACAGCAGCCGGCAGCGCCGACGGCCTGATAGAGCCGGTCCATGGCGCCTTGTGCGGCGGCNAGCAGCGGCGCNATACGCTCACGCGCCGCGCGGAGTTCCACCTCNGTCAGNCGCTGCGGCAGGCCACGGCCGGAGGGGTCGAGATGATGCAATCGGGAGGAACGGCGCCAGGAGGCCACGAGCGCGGACCGAGCCGCCTGGCCTGATGCGATGGCGGCCTCGACACGGGCCGCGTGATGCCCGGGCATTGACCCATTCATCACCGTTTCCTCCGGGTGGCAATCTAGGGCGTGCCGGCGCGGCCGGATTGATCTCCGTCAAGCTCGGGGCCACGCACCGCAACAGCCATGCCCCCGCCCCCTCCGCTCCGTCAAGGTGGCGGACCTGCAACTTTCGGCGTGTGGGAGGACGGGCCCGCGACGGCGCTATTTCTGGGGAATCATCCGCACGAGATCATGCGGATTGACGTAGTCGAGCTGGAAGCGCGCCCGCTCGTCCAGCATGTCGGGGTCGATCCTTTGGGAGCGCAGCAGCGACACGCGCTGCTCGCTCTTGGCGCGCTCGCGCTTGAGCTGCGCCAGCTCGCTCGTCAACGAGATGATCTCCTGGTCGAGTTCCTGGCGGGCGTTGAGACCGTACTTGCCGGTATAGGCGTTGACGCCGAAATAGCCGACGATGGCGATCGCCATCGCGTAGAGGGCAAGACCGGTCAGGATGGATTTCAGGCGNGCGCGGGAGACCATCTTGGGAAGATGGGGCAGCTTGGTTAAGGGAGTGCTAACTNGCCCGCCACCAGTCGTCATGCCCGGGTTTGTCCCGCCTGCGCGGCCGAAGCCGCTTCNGCGAGGCGAAGGCCCGGGCATCCACGTTCNTCTTCGCCGCAAGCCAAGACGTGGATGGCCGGGACAAGCCCGGCCATGACGGAGAGAGCGAGCGATCAGCCGTGGTGCTTGGCCACGTGCGCCGCGAAGGCGTCGATGTAGGCCTGCAGCACGCCCTTCAGCGAGTCCTTGGTGAGGTTGCCCTCGGCATCGAAGGCATCGCCGACGGCGTTCAGGTAAATCTCGGGCTGCTGCATGATCGGGCCGGCAATGCCCGGCAGGATGTTCTGCAGCGTCTTGGCGGCGCTGACGCCGCCGAGCGGGCCCGGCGAGTTCGAGACGATGCCGACCGGCTTGCCGTTGAACGAGCTCTTGCCATAGGGGCGCGAGGCGACGTCGATGGCGTTCTTGAGCACGCCCGGAATGGCGCGGTTGTATTCGGGGGTCACGAAGATGACNCCGTCGGACTTCTGCAGCTTGTCGCGGAAGGCCAGCCAGTCCGCGGGCGGCGCNCCCTCGAGGTCCTGGTTGAAGAAGGAGATGCCCGCCAGCGTGACGACCTCGAGCTTGAGCGAGGCCGGCGCGAGCTTGGTGAGCGCATTGGCGATCTTCAGCGAAAAGCTGTCCTTGCGCAGGCTGCCGGCGATAACGACGATATTGTAGGCCATGGGTTCCTCGAGGGCTTGAGCGGGAGTGCCGGGCGGCACTTAATCGATCTGCCGCAATGGATGCAAGTGCATGAACCGGCGCGATTTGGAAACGCTGAGTTTCGCGAAAGCAGACGTTCGAGCCGTAGCCCGGATGGAGCGAAGCGCAATCCGGGGTCTTGCCCCTCGCGACGGAAGTCCCGGATTACGCTGCGCTCCACCCGGGCTACGATCAAAACAATCAGGCCGCCCAGCGGCGGCCTGATGCTTCTCTGAACTCTTGGCCGATCAGATCGTCGGATTCCACGCCGACGGGATCAGGCGGTACTTCGCACCGTCCTTCTCGACGTGACCAACCGAGGGGAAGGTGAAGTGGAAGCCGATCACGGTGGCCTTCTCGGCCGCCGCCATGTCGTAGAANTTGTGGCGCGTCGCCTGCGCCAGCGCGGCGTCGGCGTCGAACATCACGTGCCANTCCGGATTGCGCAGGAAGAANTCCGGAATGTTGGTGACGTCGGACTGGATCAGCACCTTCGCATCGCCCGAGGCGACCGCGAACGAGGTGTGGCCCGGCGTGTGGCCCGGCGTCGCGATCGAGGTGATGCCGGGCGCGACCTCCTTGCCCCACTCGTACTTCGTGACCTTGGACTCGAGGCCCGCGAAGGTCTTCTTCACGTTGGCGAAGTAGTTCTTCATCATCGGATTGGACTCGGCCTTGGCGGCGTTGTCCTCGCTGGTCCAGAACTCCCAGTCCTTGCCCGGCACCATGATCTCCGCGTTCGGGAAGGCGAGCGCGCCGTCGGCAAGGCGGATGCCGTTGGTGTGGTCAGGATGCAGATGCGACAGCAGCACGATGTCGATGGTCTTGGGATCGACGCCGGCGGCCTGGAGATTCTGCAGCGTGCGGCCGACTGCGCCCTTGCTGGGCTCGAGATTGGCGACACCGTTGCCGGTGTCGATCAGCACCAGCTTGGAGCCGGTGTTGATGAGCTGCGGGTTGAACGGCACCGTCACCATGCCCTTGGGCATGTAGACGGCCTCGCCGGCGGCCGCGGCCTCTTCCTTCGGCACATTGACGACGAACTTGTCGGGCATCGGGAAGGTGCGCGCACCGTCGTTGATCGAGGTGCACTCGAGGCTGCCGACCTTGTAGCGGTAGAAGCCCGGCGCCTGCGTGCCGGCTTGCGGCACTGCGGCATTTGCGACGGTCGGGCGAAGCCCGGTGGCGGCAGCCGCGCCGATGGCGGCCGCGCCTGCGAGCAGATGACGGCGATTGAGATCAGTCATGGAGAGGTCCCCTTCTGAGCGCCTTTGCGGTTTTTCCGCTTTTCAAACGGCGGCGGAATAATCTCCGGCTTCGCTCAGAAGGCAAGACCTTCTTTCGGTGACGTGCCGCGGCACATCACGATTATTTATTTGGGTTGATGAGGAATTTTTCGCCGGTGGCGCGTTTGGCGTAGGCCGCGACGTTGGCGGGATCGAGTGCCTCGGAAAGCGACACCACCTTGGTGTAGTGGCTGGCGAAGGTGGTCTTCAATTCGTTCACCACGCGCTGGCGCAGTCGTCCGATATCGGCAGGCCCGATCTTCTGGAGAAACGGGGTCAGGAGCCAGCCGCCGACGCCCCAGGCCATGCCGAAGCCGCGCGGCAGCTCGATCGGACGGACGTCGAGCGCGCCGTAGACATAGACCTGCTTGTGCACGCTGGAGCCGTAGCGGCTGTATTCCTTGGCGGTCTTGTTGATCGCGACTTCCATGCAATTGAGGATGTCGCCGGCAAGCTTGCCGCCGCCGATGGCGTCGAAGGCGATGGTGGCGCCGGTCTCGACCAGCGCATTGGTGAGATCGTCGAGGAAGCTCGGCACGCTGGAGTCGACGACCTGTTTGGCGCCGATCTTCTTCAGGATCTCCGCCTGCTCCTTGCTGCGCACGATGTTGACCAGCGGAATGCCGTCGGCGAGGCAGATCTTGTTGAGCATCTGGCCGAGATTGGAGGCGGCCGCGGTGTGCACCAGGGCCTTGTGCCCTTCCCGCCGCATGGTCTCGGTCATGCCGAGCGCGGTGAGCGGGTTCACGAACCAGGATGCGCCCTCCGCCGCCGTGGTGCCCTCGGGCAGCGGCTGGCAGTCCCTGACCTTCATGGTCCGGTACTGCGAATACATGGCGCCGCCGATCATCGCGACCGTCTTGCCCATCAGCGCCTTCGCGGCATCCGACGAGCCGGCCTTGACGACCACGCCGGCGCCTTCATTGCCGACCGGCAGGGACTGGTCGATGCGCGCGCCCATCGCACGCATCGCTCCTTGCGGCACGGTCGCCGTGATGACGGGCGCCTCTTTCGTGCCGGACGCCTTGGCCGTGCCCATGTCGGCCGCGCCGACGAGCAGTCCGAGGTCCGACGGGTTGATCGGCGCCGCCTCGACGCGGACGACAACCTCGTCCGCGGCGGGCTCGGGGGTCGGCACGTCCAGAAGCGAGATCTCCAGCTCGCCGCTCTTCTTGATCAGCGAACGCAGTTGCAGGCCGGTGTTGCCGTCGCTCATGTCGATCCTCCCCTGTGTTTGCCAAGGCGCCGGCTTATGCCAGCGCCTTCAGTGCCGCCTTGCCGCCGTAGAGCGCCTGCTTTCCGAGCTGCTGCTCGATGCGCAGAAGCTGATTGTATTTGGCGGTGCGATCTGAACGCGCAAGGGAGCCGGTCTTGATCTGACCGCAGTTCGTGGCCACCGCGAGGTCGGCAATGGTGGAATCCTCGGTCTCGCCCGAGCGGTGCGACATGACGGAGGTGTAGCCGGCCTTGTGCGCCATCTCGACGGCGGCGAGCGTCTCGGTCAGCGTGCCGATCTGGTTGACCTTGATCAGGATCGAGTTGGCGCGGCCGGTCTTGATGCCTTCGGCCAGGCGCTTGACGTTGGTGACGAACAAATCGTCGCCGACGAGCTGGCACTTCTTGCCGATGAGGTCAGTCAGCTCCTTCCAGCCGTCCATGTCGTCTTCCGACATGCCGTCCTCGATGGTGACGATCGGATAGCGCGAGACGAGGTCGCCGAGATACTTGGCCTGCTCGGAGATCGAGCGGGTCTTGCCCTCGCCTTCATAGACGTACTTGCCGTCCTTGAAGAACTCGGTCGAAGCGCAGTCGAGGCCGAGCACGATGTCGGAGCCCGCCTTGAAGCCGGCCTTGCCGATCGCGTTCATGACGAACTCGAGCGCGGCGTCCGCCGACGGCAGGTTCGGGGCGAAGCCGCCCTCGTCGCCGACATTGGTGTTGTGGCCGGCCTTCTTCAGCTCCGACTTCAGCGTGTGGAAGACCTCGGCGCCGTAGCGCAGGCCCTCGGCGAAGGACGACGCGCCGACGGGCAGGATCATGAATTCCTGGAAGTCGATCGGGTTGTCGGCGTGCACGCCGCCATTGATGATGTTCATCATCGGCACCGGCAGCAGGCGCGCGGAGGTGCCNCCGACATAGCGGTAGAGCGGCATGTCGAGCGAGTTGGCGGCAGCCTTGGCGCAGGCCAGCGAGACGCCGAGGATGGCGTTGGCGCCGAGGCGGCTCTTGTTCGGCGTGCCGTCGAGATCGATCATGATCTGGTCGATCTGGGGCTGCTGCTCGACATCGAGGCCGCTCAGGGCCTCGAAGATCTCGCCGTTGACGGCGCCGACCGCCTTGGTGACGCCCTTGCCGAGATAGCGGGCCTTGTCGCCGTCGCGCAGTTCCACGGCCTCATGGGCACCCGTCGAGGCGCCCGACGGCACGGCGGCGCGGCCGAGTGCGCCATCTTCCAGCACGACGTCGACCTCGACGGTGGGATTGCCCCGGCTATCGAGGATTTCGCGGCCGATGATGTCGATGATGGCGGTCATGATGTGCACTTCCGTTCGTTAGGGCTGATCGGTGCGCGGGTCTTACACGGGCCGCAAGCAAATGTGAACGCTTGGGCGACCGGCTTCGGCTGACGCATGAGGCACCCGGGACTAAGCTTGAGAACGCTTGCGTCTGCGCGTCCATCCTCAATCCCAAGGAGTCGAGGTAACGCCATGAATCGCCGCCAGTTTCTTGCTTCGAGCGCCGCCGTCCTTGCTGCCCGCCCAAGTCTTGCGCAGGAGGCCCCATTCCGGACGAAATATTTCCCTGTCAGCGCCGGCATTGGCTTGCACGATCTCACGCCCGCCCCAGACGGCACAGTCTGGTTCACCGCCCAGGGCAAGGGCCTGCTCGGCAGGCTCGATCCCCGGGATGGCAGTTTCAAGACGGTCAGCCTTGGCCAGGGCGCCGCTCCGCACGGCGTGACGATCGGGCCCGACGGCGCCCCCTGGATCACCGAAGGCGGCCAGAACGCGATTGCGCGGGTCGATCCCGGCGATCTCAAGGTCACGCTGTTCCGCCTGCCGGAAAAGTTCGCTTCCGCCAATCTCAACACCGGCGTGTTCGACAAGACGGGTACCTACTGGTTCACCGGTCAGTCCGGTTTCTACGGTCAGTTGGAGCCGAAGACCGGCAACATGGCGGTCTTCAAGGCGCCCAAGGGGGTCGGCCCCTACGGCATCACCGTGACGCCCAAAGGGGACGTTTGGTACGCCTCGCTCGCCGGCAGCTATATCGCGAAGATCGATCTCGCGACCGGCAATGCCAGCGTGGTCGAGCCGCCAACTTCGGGTGCGGGCGCGCGGCGGGTCTGGTCGGATTCGAAGAGCCGGATCTGGGTCAGCGAGTGGAACAGCGGCCACGTCTCGGTGCACGATCCCGCCGACGGATCCTGGAACACATGGAAGCTGCCGGGCGAGCGTCCCCGCGCCTACGCGGTCTATGTCGACGACAGGGACAAGGTCTGGCTGACCGATTTCTCGGCCAATGCGATTGTCCGCTTCGATCCTGCTACAGAGAAGTTCACCGTCTTCGCCAGCGACAAGGCCAACGCCAATGTCCGCCAACTCGACGGCCGTCCTGGCGAGCTGTGGGGCTGCGAGTCCGGCAATGACCGGATCGTCATGATCCAGACGATCGCGGCCGGTTGACGAGGCGCCCGTTTGCGTCCATCCCGACATCCGTAAAAGGATGTGACGACGATGGCGAAAAAATCCCTCCAGCTCGGCCGTGCGGTCGAATGGCCGCACACGCCGGAAGAAGCCCAGCTCGACCGCGTGCCCAATCCGCAAAAGGACACGGACTATCTGGTGCGCTTCACCGCGCCGGAATTCACCTCGCTCTGCCCGGTGACGGGCCAGCCGGATTTCGCGCATCTGATGATCGACTACGCGCCCGGCCAGTGGCTGCTGGAGTCGAAGTCGCTGAAACTCTACATCGCGAGCTTCCGCAATCACGGCGCCTTCCACGAGGACTGCACCGTCATGATCGGCAAGCGCATCGCCTCCGAGATCAAGCCGAAATGGCTGCGCATCGGCGGCTACTGGTATCCGCGCGGCGGCATCCCGATCGACGTATTCTGGCAGACCGGCCGCGTGCCGAAGGGACTCTGGGTGCCGGAGCAAGGCGTCGCGCCCTATCGCGGGCGCGGCTAGCAGGAGAAGCACAACAATGAAGTCGACGTCAGCAACAGTCCGTAACCTTGCCCTCGGTCTTCTGGGCGCCCTCTGGCTCACCGGCGCGGCCGACGCTGCCGAGGTCCGGGTCATGATCTCTGGCGGCCTGACGGCGGCCTACAAGGCGCTCGTGCCGGAATTCGAGAAGGCCACCGGCAACAAGGTGCTGACGGAATACGGGCCCTCGATGGGCACGACCGCCAATGCGATCCCGGTGCGGCTCGAGCGCGGCGAGCCCGCCGACGTCCTGATCATGGTGGGCTATGCCCTCAACGACCTCGCAAGCAAGGGCAAGGTCGTAGCCGGCAGCCAGGTCGAGCTGACAAAGTCGCCGATCGGCGTCGCCGTGAAATCGGGCGCGCCGAAGCCGGACATCAGCTCCGTGGACGCGGTGAAGCGTGCGCTGCTGGCCGCGAAGACGATCGCCTATTCCGACAGCGCCAGCGGCGTCTACGTCTCGACCGAGATGTTCGACAAGCTCGGCATCGCGGACGTCATGAAGGACAAGGCACGCAAGATTCCGGCAACGCCGGTCGGCGAGATCGTCGCGCATGGCGAGGCCGAACTCGGCTTTCAGCAGATCAGCGAATTGAAGCCCGTGAAGGGCATCGATATCGTCGGTCCCCTGCCGAACGAATTGCAGAAGATCACGATCTTCTCGGCCGGGATTGCGACCGGTTCGAAGGAGTCCGAGGCTGGCCGCGCCTTGATCAAATTCCTGGCGTCGCCTGCCGCGCGCGAAGCGATCGTCGCGAGCGGCATGGAGCCGATCCCGGCCGCCGGCGCGAATTGACTCCTCGTGTCCCGGACGCGGTGCAGCGTGAAACGCCGCGCCGCAGAGCCGGGACCCAGCACTACGAATTCGCGACCCCGGATCAGCAACACACACGCCGCATCCGGGGAACGAGCAATAATGTCTCGGAATCGTCAGTACGCGCTGAGCAGATCGACCTTCGCATTCGCCGCGACCAGCCGCCGCGCCAGGATCGCGGCGAGGTTGCGCATGATCTTGAGCGACGTCTCGGGGTGCAGGCGGCGGTAGTCGGCAAAGCTGTCGAGCGGCAGCTCGAGGCAGGTGACGGGCGTATCGGCGAGAACGTCGGCGCTACGGCTCCGCTCCAGGATCGCCATCTCGCCGAATTCCATGCCGGGGCCGAGGGAAGCGAGGCGCACGCCGCTGCGCAGCTTCACGCTGACCATCCCGCTCTGGAGAAAGAACAGCGAATTGGCGGGCTCGCCGGCGGCGATGATGCGCTGGCCGGCAGCGTAGTGCCGCGTGGTCGAGAGCTCGACGATGGCGGCGATCTCCTCCGCGTCGAGCTCGGCAAGCAGTGCCTGCTCGCCGAGATGCGCGTTCTCCTTGACGTCGGTGAAGCCGCCGAAGCGGTAGATCACCTGATCCTCCGCCCATTCAATGGCATCGTCGAGCAGCGCGAAGCGGCGCAGCCGGCGCGGCGCGGCCGTACGTGCGGCGATCGCGCTCCACACCGCGGAGGCCTCCTCGAAGCCGGACAGAATGGCGGTGACACCGGCATTGCCGAGCGCGGCCAGCGTCTCGCCGAGCAGTTCCGCGCCGGCCGCGGTGATGTCGGGGACACGGCGGAAATCGATGATCAGGAGCGGTGCGTTCGGCGGCTCGGTGGTGAGCCGTCGCGTGACGTAGTCGATGGTGCCGAAATTCATCGCACCGACCAGTTCGAGCACGCGGATGTCGCTGTGGCGATCGTCGAGGATCTGCTGTTCGTGCGGCTGGCGGCTGCGGCGCGAGGAGATGCCGTAGACGTCGTAATCCGCCATGATGCTGGTGCGCACGTCCGCGTTGCGGTTGAGCATATGCAGGTCGAACCGCGCCGACAGCGCCTCGCAGACCTTGAGGCCGCGCACGCTGTTGAAGTGATCGTCGAGCAGCGGCGAGAAGGTGCCGAGCCCGAGCTGCGAGGGCAGCGCCGCGACGATGCCGCCGCCGACGCCGCTCTTGGCGGGGATGCCGACGCGATAGGTCCACTCGCCGGCATAATCGTACATGCCCGAGCTCGTCATCACCGACAGCGTGCGCGCGACGATGTTCGGCGTGATCACCTGAACGCCCGTGACCGGATTGATGCCGCGATTGGCGAGCGTCGCCGCCATCACGGCGAGGTCGCGGGCGGTGACCAGGATCGCGCATTGGCGGAAATAGACGTCGAGCACCGCGTCGACGTCGTCGGGCAGCACCGCGTAATTCCGCAGCAGCCAGGCAATCGCGCGGTTGCGGTTGCCCGTCGCGGTTTCCGAGGCGTGCACGGCCTCGTCCACGCCGAGCTCGCGGCCGGCGAACTGGCTGAGCTTGGCGCGGACACGCTCGAAGGCGCCCTTCCCCTCCACCTCGTAGATCAGGCCCGAGCACGCGATCGCGCCGGCATTGACCATGGGATTGAAGGGCCGGTTGTCGTTGGTGAGCCGGATCGAATTGAACGCCTCGCCGCTCGGCTCGACGCCGATGGTGGCCGCGACGCGCGCCTCGCCGACCATCTCCAGCGCCAGCGCGAAGACGAACGCCTTCGACACCGACTGGATCGTGAAGGGTACGTCGCTATCGCCAACCTCGTAGACGTGACCGTCGATGGTGACGAGCGCGATACCGAAATGATCGGGATTGGCGCGCTTCAGTTCGGGGATGTAGTCGGCGAGCTCGCCGGACTGGTCGGTCCGGAATTCCTGGTGGCAATCCGCCAGGAAACGCCGCAGCGGTGGCCTGGTAGGATAACCCGTCGGGCGGGACGTGCTGGCTGCGCTGGCGGAACGGCTGGTTTGGGCGTCCACGATCTCACACCTCGATTTGCCTAAAATCGAAGCAATTCGCGTGCCATGCATGCCGAAGCGCGCGTGACACGGTGGCGCGAAACGACGAAGGCCGCCGCAGCCTGACGCCGCGACGGCCTTCCGACCCGGCCGGTTTGTGCTGCAGAGCTACGCCACCGCCCTCACCTGGCTGATGAATCCGTCGACCTCCGAGGTCAGCGAAGTCGACTGGCTCGACAGATTACCGGCCGCCTTCAGCACGCCGGAGGCCGCACGCCCGGTCTCGCTTGCCGCCGACGAGACGCTGGCGATGTTGCGCGTCACGGTCGAGGTTGCCTCCGCCGTGTGCTGCACGGTGTTGGCGATCTCGGCGGTGGCCTTGTTCTGCTCCTCGATGGCGGCCGCGATGACGCGGTTGATGCTCGAGACTTCCTCGATGGTCTTGACGATGCCGTCGATCGCCGCGACCGCCTTCTGCGTCGCGCCCTGGATCTCGGTGATCTGGCTGCTGATCTCCTCGGTCGCCTTCGCGGTCTGCGAGGCCAGGTTCTTCACCTCGCTCGCCACCACCGCAAATCCCCGGCCGGACTCGCCGGCACGGGCAGCCTCGATGGTCGCGTTCAATGCCAGGAGGTTGGTCTGACCGGCAATCGAGGTGATCAGGCCGATCACCTCGCCGATGCGGTCGGCGCCCTCGGCAAGCGCGCGCATGGTGGTGTCGGTCTCCTTCACCGTGGCGACCGCCTGCTCGGTGGCGCGCGTCGCCTGGTCGACCTGGCGGTTGATCTCGCGAATGGAGGCGTTGAGCTCCTCGGCCGCGGCTGCGACCGTCTGCACGCCGCTGCCGACCTGGTCGGCAAGGGTCGAGGCCGAGCCGGCCTGGGTCTGGGCTTCGCTCGCCGTACCCGACATCGAGCGGGCCGTCGTCTCCAGCTCGCCCGAAGCGCTCGACAGCGCCTGCACCATCTGCCCGACGCGGCTTTCGAACTGCCGCACGAGACCGGACAGCTCGGAGGCGCGCTTCTCCTTCTCGGCGCGCTCGGCGGCCTGATCGCCCGACAGGCGCTCGGCGTTGATCATCGCATCCTTGAACACCTGCAAGGCGGCGGCCATGCGGCCGATCTCGTCGTTGCGACCGAGGCCGGGCACTTCGCCGGCGAAATCATGCGCGGCAAAACGGGTCATGACACCTGTGATCGCGGTCAGCGGCCGGGTGACGCGGTTGCGCATCAGCATCAGCCCGCCGATCGTCAGCGCCAGCGAAGCCGGCACCAGGAGGCCGAACAGGATCAGGCTGAAGCGGGCGCGCGAGGCGCCCTCCTCGGCCCGCGAGATCATGTCGGCGAGCGCGGTCTGCGTGACGATGACGACATTGTTGGCGCCGACGAGCTGGCGATCGCGATACTCGATGCCGACAACGCCGGCGGGCTCGCCAGCCAGCAGCTTGGTGGCGATCGCGTTGCGCTCGTCGCTGAGCGCGCCGGAGATTTCCGGCTCGGCGTTGCGGATCGCCTGCAGCAGCCCGGGCGAAGCCACGTTCGGGCCGAGGTCGCGCACCACGACCCAGGACTGCTGGATGCGGCCGCGGAGGTCGGCGAAGGTGACGCCGTCCGCAGCGGTCCAGGTCTTGTTGGCGAGGATCGAGGAGAACTGGATCAGGATGGTCTGGCCGGCATTGGCGCGGGCCTGCCAGGAGGCCTGCTTGGCAATCAGCAGACGATCGACCACGGGGTCGATCAGCGCCATCGCGCCGTCGACATGGGCGGTGACCTCGCCGATCGCGTCCATATAGGCGTCGCTGACCTTGGCCCAGCTCGGCGTCAGGCTGGCTTCGCGCGCGCCCTTCTCCTGCTTCAGAGCCGTGACCGAACGCGGACGCAGCTCTTCGAGCTGGGCCCAGATGCCGCGGAGCTTGTCGAGCTTTTCGGCAAGACCGGGGGATTCGACAGCGGCAAGACTCTGCAAGGCCTGCGCGTAATTCTTCTGCACGGTGGCGCGCTGTCCGGCGAGGCTGTTCATGACGCTCTCGGGCGCGGGCGCGCCCGATGCCAGATAGCTGAGCGTGTCACCGCGCTCCAGGCGGAAGATCACCAGCGTGTTGGTGAGGTCGCGGCTCGCGATCGTGAGCGCGACGATGCGGTTGCTGTCCGCGTAGCGCGTGACCGCGAGCTTCAGCGCATAGGCCGAGATGACGACGAGGACGAGACCGAGAGACCCAACCACCGCCCCGAGGATACGGGCGACCGAACGCTGCTTTTGCATCGACTGTTCCACAGATGTTGCCGCCAGACGCGGTTTGCGCGGCAATCTACGGAGCGAACGGTGAGATTTGATTTAAGATCGAAGGGATTTGGCTACCGTTTTCTCCCGGACAATTACGGATGCCCGGTAATTCGGTACTTCCGTCAGGCGCGCGCGTCCGCCGGTGCCCGCGACTTGAGCCAGCGGGCGCAGACGAGGCCCAGCGTGACCATGATCGCCGCGCTTACGAGCAGCGTCGGCACCTTGCCGCCGTGCTGGAGGCCGAGACCATAGGCGATCGGACCGACCGTCTGCCCCATGAAGAAGAAGAACGAGTGCAGCGACATCGCGGTGGCCCGCGCCCGGACCGAGAGCTCGCTGGCGAACACCTGGAGGCAGCCATGGATCATGTAGAAGCCCCACCCCATCGCCAGCATGCTGACGAATTGCAGCTTCCATTGCGGACCGAAGGCGAGCAGGCCGAGCTGCAGCCCGACCAGGCCCGCGCCCGCGATCATCATGCCCTTGACGCCCAGCCATGGCAGGAAGCGCGAGACCGTGAAGGTGTAGAACAGCCCGCCGACCGCAAAGCCGGCGATGACGATGCCCGCGATCGACGGCGACTTCTCGCCGAGATCGAACAGCAGCGCGGCGATGAAGGGAAACAGGCCGAACACGCAGCAGCCCTCGACGAACACCGCCGAGTAGCAGAAGCGCGTGTTGGGGTTGGCGAAGATGGTGCGATAGCCCTGCCGCAAGGCCTTCAGGTCTGTCTTCGGAGGCGCCGTCAACGCGGCACCGCGAAAGCCGGCCGCCACCGCCACCGCCGCGATCAGACCGAGCGCGCCGAGGATCATCAGCACGCCGCGCCAGCCGATGAACTCGCCGATGATGCCGGAAGCGGTCGCCCCTAACAGATTGCCGGTCATCGAGCCCGCGAGCGTACGGCCGATCGCGACCTGCCGCTTGCCGGGTACGACGAGGTCGGCGGTCAGGCCGAGAGCGACCGGAAACACGCCGCCGGCGGCGATGCCTGCCAGGATGCGGCTCGCGAACAGGCCCGAGAAGGTGGTCGCGACCGCGCCCAGAATGGAGGCGACACCGAGCAGCGCCAGACACAGGGTCATGAGCCGCGCCTTGCCGAACATGTCGGCGGCCGCTCCGATCACGGGCTGGACCAGCGCGTAGATCAGGGCATAGCCGGCCGCGATGCTGGCGGCGGTCGTGACGCTGATCGAAAAGTCCTCGGCGACATGCGGCAGGACNGGATCGAGNGCGCGCGTNGACAGCGCCGCCGAGAAGCTGGCCAGAGCGATGATGTTGATCGCGGGCGGAAACTTCTGGTCGGCGGGCGCCCCGGTCGCAGGCTGGTGCATCAGCGCGTTGTGCTTTTCGTCACCGCGTCGAACGCCATCAGCGTACGGATCAGCCCCTCGAACTCCCGCAGCGGCACCATGTTCGGGCCGTCGGACGGGGCGCGATCGGGATCGGGATGGGTCTCGATGAAGACGCCGGCAACGCCGACCGCGACGGCGGCACGCGCCAGCACCGGCACGAATTCGCGCTCGCCGCCCGACGACGTCCCCTTCCCGCCCGGCTGCTGCACCGAATGGGTGGCGTCGAAGATCACGGGCGCACCGGTGGTGCGCGCCATGATCGGCAGCGCGCGCATGTCGGAGACCAGCGTGTTGTAGCCGAAGGAGGCGCCGCGCTCGGTGACGAGCACGTTCGGATTGTCGGCGCTGGTGATCTTGGTCACCACATTGGCCATGTCCCAGGGCGCCAGGAACTGGCCCTTCTTGACGTTGACGACCTTGCCGGTGGCGGCCGCGGCCAGCAGCAGATCGGTCTGGCGGCACAGGAAGGCCGGGATCTGCAGGATGTCCACCGCCTGCGCCACCTCGGCGCATTGCGCTGCATCGTGCACGTCGGTGAGCACGGGTAGCCCAAGAGCGGACCGGATCTCGGCGAAGATCGGCAGTGACTGCGCAAGGCCCAACCCGCGCGCCGCCGACGCGCTGGTGCGGTTNGCCTTGTCGAAGGAGGTCTTGTAGACGAGGCCGATGTTCAGNCGCGCTGCGATCTCCTTCAGCGCGGAGGCCACCTCCAGCGCGTGCTGGCGGCTCTCGAGCTGGCAGGGCCCGGCAATGATCGAGATCGGCAGGTCATTGCCGAATTTGACGCTGCCGATGGTGACGACCGGCGCCGCTGACGTCGAAGAGCTCAAGGCAAATCCCTCGTTTCGGCGCGACCATAGCCGCCGCGAGGGTCGGATCAACCCCATTCGGGCCGGGTCATCCGAATATCAGGGTTGCGCCGGGGCTCCCGGCGCCGCCCGTGCGTCGGCAGGTNCCTACTTCACCGCCGAGAAGGCCGTCGGCGTCAGGAACTGGCTNACGATGTTGCCGACGATCTGACCGTCCGCTTCGCTTTCNGCGCGCGCCTTCATCCAGTCCGGATCGGTCATGAACTTGCCCCACTTCGTCTCGCGCTCGGCAAGCGACTCCCAGGCCAGGAAATAGGTCAGCTCCTGGTTGGATTCACCGATCAGCGTCGTGAAGAATCCGGCCTGGCGGATGCCGTGCTTCTCCCACAGCTTCAGCGTCACCGTCTCGAACCGCTTCAAGAGCGCCGGCAGGCGGCCGGGGACGCAGCGATAGACGCGCATTTCGTAGATCATTCATGTTTCTCCCTAAACAGTCCGCCGGTTATAGCCGCTGGTCCCGACGGTGTCTTGAGCGCCGCCCGGCCGCCCCTGCGGCGCTCCGCGCATGGCTTGCGCGTCGGGCGCAGCGCCGGACTCCCGCAATGCTGCCGCAATGATCGGGCCGCTACAAAGGCTCAGTCGCAGCCTGGGTGCCCATCACATGCGGATTTTACTCGTCGAGGATGAAGCGGAAATGGCCGGCGCGCTGGCCTCGGCGCTGAAGCGCTATGACATGGTGGTTGACCATGCCCCCACGCTCGCCGAGGCGGAGGAGGCCATCTCCGCCGACGTCCACGCCGCCGTCCTGCTCGACCGCCAGCTTCCCGACGGCGATGGCCTTGCCCTGATCCCGAAGCTCCGGGCGCGCGCCGACGGCGTGCCGATCATCGTCCTGACCGCGCGGGGCGAACTCGCCGACCGTATCGCCGGGCTCGACGGCGGCGCCGACGACTATCTGGCAAAACCGTTCGCGGTCGAGGAATTGCTGGCGCGGCTGCGCGCCGTGCTGCGGCGGCCCGCGGGCCTGTCCCCCGATGTCATCCGCGCCGGCCGCCTCGCCTTCGATCTCGGTCATCGCGAAGCCAGCATCGACGGCACGCCGTTCGAGCTGCCGCGCCGCGAGCTCCTGGTGCTCGAAGCCCTGGTCCGCCGCATGGGCCGGACCGTGCTGCGCTCGGCGCTTGAAGAGGCGGTCTACAATTTCGACGACGAGATCCAGTCGAACGCGCTCGACACGCATGTCTCGCGGCTGCGGCGAAAGCTCGCGGACGCCGACGCGGGCATCGAGATCCATGGCATTCGCGGCGTCGGCTATCTCCTCAAGAAGCTGCCATGAGTACGATCAGCACACACGACGATCCCTATTGCCTGCGCTCGCGGCTGAGCTGGCGCCTGCTCTCGCTCCAGGCCGCGATCCTGGTCGCGCTGCTCGCTGTCGTCCTCGCCGGGCTTTGCGCCTCCGGCTTCGTGCTCGCCGAGCGCGACGAGGATCGCGTGATCGATGTCGTCCAGCGCGCGCTCACACGCGATGCACAGGGCGGACTGGCCTTGCGGCCGACGACCGAGCTGCAGCAGTTGCGCAACGAGACGCCCGACCTCTGGTTCCTGGTGCGCGACCGGCAAGGGCGCTCGCTCAGCGAAGGCACCGTGCCGGCCGAATTTGCCGCGATCGGCAACGGCCTCGACCAGATCAGCCAGGCGCGGCTCGGCTGGCAGATGTTCGAGGACGATCCGCGCAAGCCGGCGGCGCGGCTGAAGCGGGTCGACACATCCGCAGGTAACGTGCAGGTCATCACGGCGACGCAAGGACGGCTGACCGGCGCCAAGGCGCTGTTCATGACTTCCCTTGCGTTCCTCGGCATCGCCCTGCCCGGCCTCTTGCTGATGGGAACGGCGACCTTCATCGCGACGCCGATGATCGTGCGGCGCGCGTTCAGGGGGCTCGATACCGCGGCGGACGAGGCCCGGCGCATCGATATCCACCAGCGCGGCGCGCGGCTTCCGGTGGAGCGCATTCCGCTGGAGGTCGTACCGCTGGTAACCGCGATCAACGATGCGCTGGCACGGCTCGACCAGGGCTATGCCCGTCACAAGCGCTTCGTTGCGGACGCCGCGCACGAGCTGCGCACACCGATCGCGATCCTGAACACGCGGCTGGAGTCGCTCAGCCCCGGCCCGGACAAGACCCGCCTGCTCGAGGATGCCGCACGGCTTGCGACGCTGGCCGAGCAATTGCTCGACATCCAGCGGCTCGACCGTTGCGGTCATCCCTTCACGCGCCTCAATCTCGTCGCGGTTGCGCAAAGCGTCGCCGCCGACCTCGCACCGCTGGCGATCGCGGCCGGCTACGAGCTGGCCCTCGATGCGCCGGCGACACCGATCGAGACGATCGGCGATGCGGCGGCGCTGGAGCGCGCGCTGACCAATCTCGTGCAGAATGCGATCCAGCACGGCCCGCGCCGCGGCACGATCGGGATTCGCGTCTGTGGTCCTGCGAGCATCGAGGTCACGGACGAAGGCGCCGGCATTCCCGCCGATCAGCGCGAGCAGGTGTTCGAGCCGTTCTACCGGCTGACGCCGCTCGACCGCGGGGCCGGCCTCGGCCTCAACATGGTGCGCGAGATCGTGCAACTGCATGGCGGCCACGTCTCGGTGGCGGATGGACCGGAGGGCGGCGCCTGTTTCCGGATCACGCTTCCGCCGGTCCGAAAGAGTTGATTCAATCCGCATCCACGTCCGACAGCGCAATGCTGTCGCAATGCGCCGCCGCAACACTGCATCCGTCCCACCTCCGATCTCGGGAGGTGCAAACCAAGATGCCGGAGTGCGCATGCCCAACGATTTTCTTTCGTTCTTCCTGTCCTGGATGTCGTCACCGCGCCAGGTCGGCGCCGTCGCACCATCGGGTGCGGCGCTGGCCGACCTCATCACGCGCGAGATCAGCGCATCGACGGGTCCGATCCTCGAGCTCGGTCCCGGCACCGGCGCGTTCACCTACAAGCTGCTCAAGCGGGGCGTCCGGCCGCAGGATCTCACGCTGATCGAATACGGCTCCGACTTCATGAAGCTGCTGCAAATGCGCTTTCCCGGCGCGCGCGTGCTGTGGATGGACGCAGGGCGGCTCACGACCGAGCGCCTCTATGACGGCGCGCCGGTCGGCGCGGTGGTGAGCGGCCTGCCGCTGCTCAACATGAGCAGGCGCAAGGTCATCTCGATCCTCAGCGGCGCGTTCAGCTATGTCCGTCCCGGCGGCGCCTTCTACCAGTTCACCTATGGCATGAGCTGCCCGGTGCCGCGGCCCGTGCTCGACCGGCTCGGCCTGCGCGCAAAGCTCGTGGATCGCGCCTTGCTCAACGTGCCGCCCGCCGCCGTCTACAGGCTGACGCGGCGGCCNCAGATGAAGCTGATCACGGGATCGCTTGCGCCTGAACCATCAGCGCGGGTGGCGCTGGCGCCGGCGCATCATGCGCGCGACTACTCCGCCGCGCGCNGAACCATCACACCAGCCGGCTCTGCACCATCGCCGCCTGGATGAANGAGGCGAACAGCGGNTGCGGCTCGAANGGCCGCGACTTCAGCTCGGGGTGGAACTGGACGCCGATGAACCAGGGATGATCCTCGTACTCGACGATNTCAGGCAGCACGCCGTCGGGCGACAGGCCGGAGAATTTCAGGCCGTGCTGCTCGAGGCGGTCCTTGTAGGCGGTNTTGACCTCGTAGCGATGGCGGTGGCGCTCGGAAATCTCGGTCGCGCCGCCATAGACTTGCGAGACGCGGCTGCCGCGATTGAGCGCGGCCGGATAGGCGCCAAGCCGCATCGTGCCGCCGAGGTCGCCGGCCTGCGAGCGCTTCTCGAGCTCGTTGCCGCGCAGCCATTCCGTCATCAGGCCGACCAGNGGCTCCTTGGTCGGGCCGAACTCGGTGGAGTTGGCGTCCTCGATGCCGACGAGGTTTCGCGCCGCCTCGATCACCGCCATCTGCATGCCGAAGCAGATGCC